>Ga0153917_1000016_pt1 | contig 226457 bp, 212 predicted proteins | sample TSFL001MetaG_FD_104695 | JGI IMG/M metagenome (GOLD analysis project Ga0153917, IMG submission 104695) | Attine ant fungus gardens microbial communities from Florida, USA - TSFL001 MetaG | ecosystem: Host-associated > Fungi > Mycelium > Unclassified | place: USA: Florida, Paynes Creek Historic... | reverse complement strand
GACCAGCGGAGCAGCCGACCAGCGGAGCAGCCGACCAGCGGAGCAGCCGACCAGCGGAGCAGCCGACCAGCGGAGCAGCCGACCAGCGGAGCAGCCGACCAGCGGAGCAGCCGGCCAGCGGAGCAGCCGGCCTGCGGCCCTCGGCGCGAGGCTCCGGCGGTCAGCGCCCGCGGATGTCCTGCACGGCCCCGTCCAGTTCCGGGAAGCGGAACACGTATCCGGCGTCCTCGAGCACCTGCGGCAGGACCCAGCGGCTCTTCAGGATCAGCTCGGATTCGGTGCGCAGCACGGCCATGCCGGGCTCCAGCACGAAGCGCGGCGCGGGCAGTCCGAACGGGGCGCGCACGGCCCGGCGCAGGGTGCGCATCAGCTCGATGTTCGTGACGGCGTCCGGCGACGCCATGTTCACCGGGCCGGTGATCTCGTCGTGGTCGCGGAGGAACCGCACCGCCTGCACGAAGTCCTGCTCGTGGATCCAGCTCAGCCGCTGCCGGCCCCCTGAGTGCTCGTAGTCGGGGCGCGCGGGCTCCGTGGGATGGGGGCCGATCCCCCGGTACCGCCGGTGCGGGAACCACCACCCGTCGTACTGCGGGCCGCCCAGGCCCAGCCGCGCCAGGCGCAGCAGCATCGTCATCACCGGGGCGCGACGGCCCAGCACGAGCGACGTGCGCAGGGCGATCCGGCGGGTGCCCGGCAGCTCGCCGGCGAACAGCGCCGCCTCCCACTCCCGGGTCACATCCGGCGAGAAGCCCCTCTCCTCGAGCGGATCCGCCTCCGTCCGCGGCGTGGTGAGCGAATAGCGGTAGGCCGTCGCCGAGCTGCCGTTCATCCAGACAGCGGGCGGGTGAGCGGCCGCCGAGATCGCACGATGCAGGGCCTCAGTGGTGCGCACCCGCGAACGCAGGATCTCCTCGCGGTTGCGGTCGGTGTAGCGGCAGTCGATGCGCCGCCCGGCGAGGCCGATCACGACCTCCGCACCGTCGATCAGGCGCAGGATCCCGGCCTCGTCATCCCAACGCGCATCGGCGTCGCCTCCGCGTCCGATCGTGCGCACGTCGTAGCCGTCGATGCGCAGAGCATCGCGCAGGGCCGTGCCGAGGTAGCCGCTGCCGCCGCCGATCACGGCGCGGGGACGACGCGGTGCCGCGCTCATTCGGCGCCCGTCTCGCCCTGCTGCTTCTTGCGCTTCTCGATCTCGGCGCGCAGCCGCCACTCCTCGATCTCGCGGTCCAGGTCGGCGATCTGCTCCTCCGTGCTCCGCGTGTCGCGAGGATGGGAGGCCGCCGAGGGCGCGGGCGGGCCGGAGCGGCGCTCGTGCGAAGGCCTCGACAGCCGGATCCCCTCCCCGTCGTACTCCCGGCCGACGAGGAACCAGATCAGGGATCCGGCGAGCGGGATGATGATCACGAGGACGATCCAGAACACCTTCGGCAGGTGCTTCACCTGATCGTCACGGCGCGTGATGATGTCGATGAGCGCGCCGATCAGCAGCACCAGCACGAGAATCGAGAACACCACGCCCATGCCGACAGCCTAGGAGATCACCGACGCGCCCCGGCCACCCCTCAGGGCAGGGTGTGTCCGGCGGCGCGGAACAGCTCGTACCATTCCGCACGGCTGAGCTCGACGTCGGCGCCCTCGGCGGCCTCCTGCACGCGTGACGGTGTGGTCGTGCCGAGCACCACCTGCATGCCCGCGGGGTGCCGCGTGATCCAGGCGGTGGCGATGCCGGTCGGGGTGACGCCGTGCGCCGCCGCGATCCGGTCGATCGCCGCGTTGAGCTCGGGATAGGCCGGGTTGTCCAGGAAGACGCCCGTGAAGAAGCCCGCCTGGTACGGCGACCAGGCCTGGATCGTGATGCCCTCGATGCGGCAGTACTCCACGATGCCGCCACCGTCCCGGACGATGCTCTGATCGAGCCCCGTCATGTTCGCCGCGATCGGCTGAGCGATGATCGGAGCGTGCGTGATCGACAGCTGCAGCTGGTTGGCGACGAGCGGCTGGGTCACCGCGGTCTTCAGCAGGTCGATCTGGCGCGGGGTGTGGTTGGAGACGCCGAAGGCGCGCACCTTGCCGGAGGCGTGCAGCTCGTCGAAGGCGCGCGCGACCTCCTCGGGCTCGACGAGCGCGTCGGGGCGGTGCAACAGCAGCACGTCGATGCGATCGGTGCGCAGCGCCTTCAGCGAGCCCTCGACCTGCCCGATGATGTGCTCATAGGAGAAGTCGAACATCCCCTGCGACGGCACGATGCCGCACTTGGTCTGCAGCGTGATCTCGTCGCGCTCTGCCGCGGACAGCCCGAGGGCGGCGCCGAAGCGGTCCTCGCACACGTGCATCGCCCCGCCGTAGATGTCGGCGTGGTCGAAGAAGTCGATCCCGCTCGTGCGAGCCGCGTCGTACAGTTCGCGGATCTGCGCGTCCGTGCGGCCGTCGATGCGCATCATGCCCGCGACGACCGCCGGGGCGGATCCGGATCCGAATCGGATCTGCTTCATGGCCTGCTCTCCTCCTGCGCAGCCGCCTGCGCGGTGTTCGGTGCGGCATCCGCCGCCTGCTCCTGGGCCCGCGCCACGAAGGCGCGATGGTCGTCGGCCGCGAGGTCCGCATAGGCGTTCGCCCAGATCACCAGGGTATCGGCGAGCTGCGCCCCCTTGCCCGCGTACCCGGCGATCTCCGCGGCGGCCGGCGCCTGCGCGTGCGCACGGGCGAGTGTGATCGCGCAGGCGACCGCGTAGTCCCGGTACCCCTCGTCCTCGATCGTGTCGGTGTCGATCGAGCCCTTCATGTCGTGGAACTGCCGCACGTAGTAGTCGTCGCGCGAGCCCTTGATGTGCCCGAGGAAGGGATCCGAGAACGCCTGCAGCACCCGCTGCACGCCGACGACCCTCGCACCCTCGCCGCCCTCGCGGATCCGCTCCTGAAGGTCGGCCGGCTGCTCGATCCCGCCGAACTCCGCGAGCACGCTGCGCCCCGCCTGCTTCACCTGCAGGAGCAGCGGCTCGGCGTCTGCGGTGCCCAGCACGGCGAGGAAGCAGCGCGTGCCGACGCTGCCGACGCCGACCACGCGGCGCGCCACGTCGCGCACCCGGTACTGGCGCAGCAGCAGCTGGATGTCCACGTTCGCCGACTCCGCATAGCGCTGGAACGCCTCTTCGCCGACCTCCTGGATCTCGGGATCGGCGTGCGTCATGACCGGGGGCTGCTCGACGAAACGCAGATGGCCGTCCTCGCCCTTCACGGTGAGCTTGCGCGCGGCGCGCTCCCCCGTCCTCCTCTCGGCGGAGGCGATCGCCTTCTGCAGGGCGCGCTGCGAGTCGACGTCGAGCCCGTCCCTCGCCGCCGTCGTGTCGAAATGGGCGAAATAGCGCTGCAGCGGATCCGCGCGCATCGCCGCGCGCAGCGCCCTCGCGTACGCGAGCACGCACTGACGCGCCGCCTCGTCGGCGACCGACGCTCCGCGGGTCTCACGGGCGCCGATCACGACGCTGGTGACGAGGCGCTTCACATCCCACTCCCACGGCGCCCAAGCGGCCTCGTCGAAGTCGTTCAGGTCGAACATCAGCGTGCGCTGGGGCGAGGCGAAGAACCCGAAGTTGCCGATGTGCGCATCCCCGCAGGACGGCACCAGGATCCCCGTGTGCGGTGTCCGGGCGAGATCCGCGGCCATGATCGCGGCCGTGCCCCGGTAGAAGGCGAACGGGTTCGCGCCCATGCGCTCGGTGCGCAGCGGGATGAGGTCCGGCAGCCGGGTGGCGTTCTGACGATCCAGGATCCCGAGCGGATCCCGTCCCGTCGTCGTGATCGCCGCGAGTTCGGTGCGCGGGATGCGCTTGCGCGCCGCGCGCCCCGCGGCGAGTCCCTCCGCACGGGTGAGCATGCTGTCGCCGACGAGGCTGGTTTCGGTCATGGCCCATTGTCTCCCCCTGCCGGCTCGTTCGTCGCCCCGCGCATGCGATCCGGGACACGGTCCCGGATTCACCGATGATCGCCGTCGTCCCGGGGCGGCGCGATGAAGCGCCGCCTGAGCGACGAGCACCCCGGCCCGGTCCGGGGATCCCGAGTCCCTCCGCGACGACGACGGGACGCACACAGGACGACGACGGGGCACGCGAAACGTCCGGGCGCCCGGCCCGTAACGGCGCCGTCATCGACATGGGTCACAGTGGACCTGTCGTCGGAGGGAGACGCGGATGATCGATCCGCTGGGCGTGGTCGTCCTCGTCGGGACGCTGGTGGTCGCCGGGAGCTGGGCGGCGCCCTGGCTGCGGCTCCCCGCGCCGCTGCTGCACCTGCTGCTCGGACTGCTCAGCGGGTTCGTGCCGACCGTGCGCGAGATCCATCTGCCCGCCGAGGTCGTGCTGGTGCTGTTCCTTCCCGCGCTGCTGTTCTGGGAGGCGTTCACGACGCCGCTGCGCGAGGTGCGCCGGGACATGCGGGTGATCCTGCTGCTCAGCACGCTGCTCGTCGTCGCCACGGCATTCGGAGTGGCGGGAGCGGGCGTCGCGCTGGGCTGGAGCTGGATGACCGCGCTCGTGCTCGGTGCGGCCCTCGCCCCGACGGACGCCACCGCCGTGGGCGGCCTCGCACGTGAGCTGCCGCATCGCAATGCCATCCAGCTGCGCGCGGAGAGCCTCGTCAACGACGGCACCGCCCTGGTGCTGTTCGCCATCGCCGCCGGTGTGGCGACGAGCGGCATCCCCCTCACAGGATGGCAGGCGACGGGTCTGGTCGTGCTGGCGTATGCCGGCGGCGGGGCGATCGGCCTCGTCGCGGGGCTGCTGGGGACCCTGGTGCTGAAGAGGCTGCCGGACGCGGTCACCGCCAATGCCGCGATGGTGCTCCTGCCGTTCGCGGCCTTCCTCGCCGCGGAGCAGGTGCACGCCTCGGGCGTGATCGCCGTGGTCGTGACCGGGCTCGTGATCAGCCAGACCGTGCCGCACACCGGCACCGCCCACTCGCGGCAGCAGATGACCTCGTTCTGGACGCTCACGACGCGGAGCCTCAACGGCGCCCTCTTCGTGCTGATCGGGATCGAGGCCCAGTCGGCCGTGCGCGCCGTCCCGGCCGCATCGCTGCCCGGCCTGCTGCTCTTCTGCGGGTTCACCTGGGTCGTGCTGCTGCTGATCCGATTCGTATTCCAGGTGCTCACCGCATGCCTGCTGCGCCTCGTCGACAGGCGCCCGTCGCAGCGCAGCCGGCGCATGTCGCATCGGGCCAGGGTGGTCTCGACCATCGCCGGCTTCCGCGGCGCGGTGTCGCTCGCAGTCGCCCTCGCGGTGCCGCCGGGGATCCCCGGTCACGACGAGATCGTTTTCGTCGCCACGGGCGTCGTCGTGCTCACTCTCACCGTGCAGGGCGTGCTGCTGCCCTGGGCGATCCGGTGGGGGCGCTTCGATCCCGACACCGCGATGGCCGACGAGTTGTCCGTCGCCCAGCGGCACTCGACGCTCGCCGCGCTGGAGGCCGTGGGAGACCTGGCTCGCCAGGTGGGTGCACCGGATCCGGTGCGCGACAGGGTCAGCGGCGAGTACCGCGACCGCCTGCGGCGGATCGACGGCGCCGGCGACGGGTCGGATCCCTCGCTCTGGGCCGCAGAGCCCGAGTACGCCGCGCTCGGCCTGGCGGTGCTGGAGCACAAGAGGGCGGTCCTGATCGGCATGCGCGACGGGAAGACCATCAGCGACACCACACTGCGCGTGCTGCAGACGCGGATCGATCGTGACGTGCTGCGACTGGCTCCGCCGCCGCCCGTCGAGTGAGCGGCGCAGGGCGCCGACGGTGCGGAGCACCGATGTCCGAGCCCCGGCGTAACGTCGTGCGCGACGGCGGATCCACCGCCGAGGATTTCCCACCGAAGGAGCGTGCAACATGGACTGGAAGATCGAGCTCATCTTCGTGCCGGTCACGGACGTCGACCGTGCGAAGGAGTTCTACACGCGGATCGGGTTCACCCCGGACCACGACCAGACGCCGTTCGAGGGGCTGCGCTTCGTGCAGATGACGCCTCCCGGATCCGCGTGCTCGATCGCCTTCGGCACCGGACTGGGCGATCACCGCGTCCAGCCCGGTCAGCTGAACGTGGTCCAGCTCGTGGTGCCCGATGCGGACGCGGCGCTCGCGCAGCTCCGTGCCGCCGGGGTGGACGCGCAGGGCGTCGACGAGCAGGCCTGGGGCCGGTTCGTCACCTTCGACGACCCCGACGGCAACACCTGGACGCTGCAGCAGCTGCCCGACCGCAGCGCGCAGGCCTGACGCCGCGAACGGGACGAGGGCCACGCGCCTCGTCCCGGTCCGCACGCCGCTCGTCCCGGTCCCCGCGTCCGGCGCCCGCGCCCGCGCCCACGCCGGCGACGGCGACGGCGACGGCGACGGCGACGGCGACGGCGACGGCGACGGACATGATCCGCACGCGGCGTCCCCCGCGCGCTAGCGTTGGGTCATGAGCACCCCGATCGACGCCACCTCGACGCCCGCCTGGACCGAACTCGCCGCGCTGCGGGAGTCGTTCACGCCCGATCTGCGCGGGTGGTTCGCCACCGATGCAGAGCGGGTGCAGAACCTGGCCTTCGACCTCGCCGACCTGCGGGTCGACCTCTCCAAGAACCTGGTCACTGCGGATATCCGCGACGCCCTGGTGCGCCTGGCGGAGCAGACCGGGGTCGCCGAGCGCTTCGCCGCCATGCTCGAGGGCGTCCACATCAACACGACCGAGGACCGCGCCGTGCTGCACACGGCCCTCCGCCGCCCCGCAGACGCCTCCCCCGCGCTGGTCGTCGACGGCCAGGAGGTGGACCACGACGTGCACGCGGTGCTCGACGCGCTGAGCGCCTTCGCCGACCGGGTCCGCTCCGGCGAGTGGCGGGGCGTCACTGGCAAGAAGGTCACGCACGTCGTGAACATCGGCATCGGCGGATCCGACCTCGGCCCGGTCATGGTCTACGAAGCGCTCAAGCCCTACGCCGATGCGGGGATCCAGGCCCGTTTCGTCTCGAACATCGACCCGACCGACATCGCGCAGAAGACCGCGGATCTGGATCCGGAGACGACGCTGTTCATCGTGGCGTCGAAGACGTTCACCACACTGGAGACGCTGACGAACGCGCGCCTCGCCCGCGACTGGCTGTGGGAGCACCTCGCCGCCGCCGGTGTCGACGTCTCGACCGACGAGGCCCGCAGCGACGCGGTCGCGCACCACTTCGTCGCGGTCTCCACCGCGCTCGACAAGGTGGCGGCCTTCGGCATCGACCCGGCCAACGCCTTCGGGTTCTGGGACTGGGTCGGCGGACGGTACTCGGTCGACAGCGCCATCGGGCTCTCCTTGGCGATCGCGCTCGGCCCCGCCGTGTTCCGCGAGCTGCTGGCCGGCTTCCACGCCGTCGACGAGCACGTCCGCACCACGCCCCTGGAGCGCAACATCCCGGTGCTGATGGGCCTGCTCAACGTCTGGTACACGAACTTCCTCGGCGCGCAGTCGCACGCCGTGCTCCCCTACGCGCAGCAGCTGAGCCGGTTCCCCGCCTACCTGCAGCAGCTCACGATGGAATCGAACGGCAAGTCGGTGCGCTGGGACGGATCGCCGGTGACGACCGACACCGGCGAGGTGTTCTGGGGCGAGCCCGGCACCAACGGCCAGCACGCCTTCTACCAGCTGATCCATCAGGGCACCCGGCTGATCCCGGCCGACTTCATCGCCGTCGCGAACCCCGCCTACCCGCTGGCCGACGACGGGCGCGACGTGCACGGCCTGTTCCTGGCGAACTTCCTCGCGCAGACCAAGGCGCTCGCGTTCGGCAAGACCGCCGAAGAGGTCGAGGCCGAGGGCACGACGGGCGCGCTCGTGGCCGCCCGCACCTTCCCCGGCAACCGTCCGACCACCTCGATCTTCGCCCCCGCGCTGACGCCGGCGGTGCTCGGCCAGCTGATCGCCCTGTACGAGCACATCACCTTCACGCAGGGCGTGATCTGGGGCATCAACTCGTTCGACCAGTGGGGCGTCGAGCTCGGCAAGCAGCTCGCCCTGCAGATCGCCCCGGCGATCGAGGGCGATCAGGACGCGATCGCCGCGCAGGATCCCTCCACCCGTGCGCTGCTCGCCTATTATCGCGAGCACCGCACGGCCTGAGCGATGCGAAGCGGGCGGATCCTCGATTCGAGGGCCCGCCCGCTTCGTTGCTCTCCGGAGATCCGTCCTCAGGAGAACGGATTGAGGACGCGGATGTCCAGGCCCGCGACGTCGCGGACGTTGCGGGTGACGAGGGTCAAGTCGTGCACTTTCGCGGTAGCGGCAAGAAGCGTGTCAGCGATGGGTCGGGAGCGATCAACGCTCATCCGACCCCACTCCGAGGCCACCTGATCGGTCACCGGGAGAATGCGATCCACGAAGACATCCTGGAACTCAGCGAACCACTCTTCCAGCCGCTTTCGGCGGATCGGATCCGGGATGCGAAGGCCATGAACTCCGCGGACGAGTTCGCCCAGAGTCAGACTGCTGAGGAAGAGCGACGACGGGACGGCTTCCGTCCACCATCGCTCGAATCCGGGATTCCGACGTCGACGACTCGTCTCGGAGATAGCGTTCGTATCGAGCAGGAACGTCATGTGTCATGGCCTGGAAGGTTGTCGAAGTCCTCATCGGTCCAGTCCTCGAACGGGTCGCGCAGATCTTCGATCTGTCGTGGGCCGATCAATTCCATGAGGTCGATGTCATCGGGAAGCGGCATCGATTCAAGGAATGCTTTGAAGTCGCGCTTCGGCTCATGCGAGGAGCGGTAGTCATCGATGTCGATGATCACGGCGACCTCCTTGCCGTGCCGCGTGATGAACTGCGGGACTCCCGCTTCGGCCTCGCGCAGCACCTCGCTGAAGCGCTGCTTCGCCGTCTGTACCTGCCAGGTGCTCATGACCTCATGGTATGTCGAACTCTGTCCAGTCTGTCCAGAAATCACGCCGCACCCTTCCCCGATGGACTGCAAGTCCAGCACGGAAAGGAGCACCGGACCACAAGTTCGCCCGATCTGTGGATAACGCCGAGACGGTGAGACGTCGGATCAGGCGCGGCGGTACTGCCCGACCATGGGACAGTCGAACGGATCCCGGGCGGCGAGTCCCACGCGGTTGAGATAGTCGATCACGATCGCGTAGGAGCGCCACAGCGAGGTCTCGGTGTAGGGGACGCCGTGCGTGGCGCAGAACTCCCGGACGATCTCACTGGCCTGCCCCAGGTGCATCCGGGACATGTTCGGGAACAGGTGGTGCTCGACCTGGTAGTTCAACCCGCCCATCAGCCACGTCGCCCACCATCCGCCGCGGATGTTGCGCGACGTGTGCACCTGCTTGGAGAAGAAGTCGAGTCGGGCGTCCGGGGCGATCACGGCCATGCCCTTGTGGTTCGGCGCGAAGGATGCTCCCATGTACACGCCGAAGACGGCGAGCATGACGCCGACGAACGCGGCGGCCTTGCCGAGCGGGAGCAGCAGGAAGACGGGCGTCAGCACGAGCGCGAAGCGAGCGGCGATCAGTCCGAGTTCCACCCAGCGGCCCTTCACGGGCTCGCGACCCACGAGGTGCTTGATGCCGAGGTAGTGCAGGTTCAGCCCCTCGAGCGTCAGCAGGGGGAAGAACAGCCACCCCTGCTTGCGCGTGATCATCCGGATCAGGCCCCGTGCCTGTGCGGCGTCCTCCTCGAGGAACGAGATCGTGTCGACCTCGATGTCGGGATCCTTCCCGACGCGGTTCGGGTTCGCGTGGTGACGGCTGTGCTTGGAGTCCCACCACGAATAGCTGATGCCCACGACGCCGGCGGCCAGGACGCGGGCGAGCCGGTCGTTCGCCGGTCCGGTGGTGAGGATCTGCCGGTGCGCGGCCTCGTGCGCGAGGAACGCGACCTGGGTGAAGATCAGCCCCAGCGCGGCGGCGATGAGCAGCTGGTACCAGCTGTCGCCGAACAGGATGAATCCGGTGATCGCACCGCCGAAGGCGAGGGCGACCCCGATCGCGACGAGGAGGTAGAACGTCGGCGTGCGCTGCATCAGACCGGTCTCGCGCACGACGCGCGAGATGTCGACGAACGCGCGTGCGACCGGCGGGAAGTCCTCCTGGCGCGCATAGGTCTGGCGGACAGGGCCGAGACGGGACGGGGTGTCGGTGTATGCGGTTGCCATCGCAGCGCTTTCCCTGTGTCCGGCCAGGACCGGAGCTGAAGCCAAGGGCGGGCGCCGATCGCTGGGTCCCACGCTACGCGCTCGCATATGCGTGGAGGGGCATGCGACGCCTGTGCATCCGCCTCGAAAGCGCCCTCACGGGCTCCCGAGCAGTGGACCGCGCGCGGCCTGCACGACGGACAGCAGACATCCGTCGCGATCGGCGGCAGCACTCCGGGCACGACGACCGCGGCGCAGGGCTGTGCCGAGCGGTCCGCGGTCGAGGCCCACGCCACGCGCGTGCGCGGCAGGACCTCGTCAGCGGAACGAGGCGGCCACGGTGTTGCGGTGGTAGTCGAAGATGATGCTGGTCCGTGTGGACGCCACGCTGGATTGCGCGGAGAGGTGTTCGAGCACGAACTCGCGCATCTCCGACGAATCCGCGACGGCGATGTGGAGCAGGAAGTCGTGGTCTCCGCCGAGGAAGAACACCTGGATCACCTGGGGCAGGGCTCTGACCCTCTCGGCGAACTCGACGATGCTCTCCCTTCTCCCGGTCGGGCGCAGCACGACGCCGATGATCGCCTGAAGCCCTGCGCCCCGCAGGCGCTCGTCCACGCTGGCGTGAAAGCCGGTGATCACGCCGCGCTCGAGAAGGGAGCGGAGCCGGGCGTGCGCCGTCGACGGCGCGATGCCGAGCCGGCCCGCGAGCTCGGCGTTGGTCATCCGCCCGTCCCGGCTGAGCAGCGCGACGATGTTCGCGTCGACGGCATCGAGTTCGGGGACCCGAAGGGTGTTCGACGGAACAGCATCAAGAGATGGAGTCACGCGAATCATTATTCCAAATTTGTCAATCTATCGAAGCATCATCGGACAGACACTGTTTCTTTCGAGGTTTCTGCGATCCTGATCTGCGCCCCGCACACTCCATACACGGAAGGATCCGTCAATGAAGATCGGCATTCCCACCGAGATCAAGAACAACGAGAATCGTGTCGCCCTCACCCCCGCCGGCGCCGATCGCCTGACCCGCGAGGGTCACCGCGTGCTGGTGCAGTCCGGTGCAGGTCTGGGCTCGAGCATCACCGATGACGCTTACCGCGCCGCCGGCGCCGAGATCGTCGCCTCCGCCGCGGAGGCCTGGGGCCAGGCCGATCTGCTGCTCAAGGTCAAGGAGCCCATCGCCTCCGAGTACGGTTTCCTCCGCGAAGACCTCACCCTCTTCACCTACCTGCACCTCGCCGCCGACCGAGCCCTCACGACCGCGCTCGTCGACGCCGGCACCACCGCCGTCGCCTACGAGACCGTGCAACTGCCCGACCGCTCTCTGCCGCTGCTCGTTCCGATGAGCGAGATCGCCGGACGTCTGTCCGTCACCATGGGCTCTTACTCCCTGCTGCGCTTCAACGGCGGCCGCGGCACCCTGCTCGGCGGGATCGCGGGCACGCCCCGGGCCAAGACCGTCGTCATCGGCGGAGGCGTCGCCGGAGAGCATGCCGCCGCGAACGCGCTCGGCCTCGGTTCCCAGGTGACCGTGATCGACATCGCCCTCCCCCGTCTCCGCGAGCTCGAGCACCGCTACGGAGGCGCCCTCCAGACCCGCGCCTCCAGCCGCTACGACATCGCCGAGGAGCTCGCTGCCGCCGACCTCGTGATCGGCTCCGTGCTGATCCCTGGCGCCGCAGCCCCGAAGCTCGTCACCGACGACATGGTGGCGGACATGAAGCCCGGATCCGTCCTCGTGGACATCGCCATCGACCAGGGCGGATGCTTCGAGGGATCCCGGCCCACGACCCACGACCAGCCCACCTTCGCCGTGCACGACTCCATCTACTACTGCGTCGCGAACATGCCCGGCGCCGTGCCCGAGACCGCGACCAGGGCGCTGACCAACGCCACGCTCCCGTATGTCTCGGCCATCGCCGGCAAGGGCTGGGAACGTGCCGCGCAGGACGACGCCGCACTCGCCAAGGGCCTGAACGTCGCCGGCGGACGCATCGTGCTCGCCGCCGTCGCCGAAGCGCACGGATTGGTCACGGCCTGAACGGGGCGACGACTCCGGCGAGAGGCGCGCCCCCAGGTGATCTGCTCAGCGCTCGGACTGTCCGGTCCGTTCTTCGTAGACGCCGATCTTGTGTCGATCACCTTCAGGTGGGCCGTCGCCTCGGCGAGCTGCGCCTCGACGCGGGCGCGGTGCGCACGCAGCAGCACGAGCCGTTCCTGCTCGTTCCCCTCACCGGCGCGGACCAGGGCCGCGTACCGCTTGATGTCGCGGATCTCACGCAACGCTTCCCCTGCTCGGATACATCGGGCTCTGATCGCCGCGAGCGCCACGTGCCTGCTCGCCGAACAGGCACGAACTCGACCACCCTCGTCCGCATGGCGGCGATGAGCCGTCCTCAGTCATCGCAACGTTGACGCGCAGATGCCCGCTGTTTGCGCAAAAGTGGACTATCATTTTGCGTGGCGAGAGGAATGTCATGAGCAGCGAAGCGACGACCAAGCGAGAGCCTGCGACTTTGCAGGCCGTCGCGAACGAGGCCGGGGTTGCGACCTCGACGGTGTCCCGGTACGTCAAAGGGCAACTGCAACTCGCAGAAGTCACGGAGCAGCGCGTTCTTCTGGCGATGGACAGCCTCGGCTATCGGAGGCCGCGCTCGGGGCGGGGCAAGCAACGTCCTGCGATCGCAGGCACGATCGCGATCCTGGTCCCCGAGATCGACAGCTACTATTCGCGGTTCTCTCGCCTTGCGGTGGCTGCCGCTGAGCAAGTCGGCCTCACGCCGCTCGTGGCCTCCGTGGGATTGACCTCGCTGCAGGCCGGCGCATATCTGCGGACGCTCATCGCCGGCGGGCTCGCCGGCGTGATCTCCATCGGCACGCTGCACAACGAGGAAGCCCGCCGGCTGCTCATCGATGCGGACATTCCTTTCGTCACCGTCGATGAGAGGGAGACGGCAGGGCTGGAGCCGACTCACCGGGTCACTGTGGACAACTACTCGGGGGCGCGCCAGGTCATCACGTATCTGACCAGGCTCGGCCACCAGGACATCGCCTTCATCTCCGGCCCACGGGAACACCCGGCGGTCGAAGATCGGCGGCGTGGATACGAGGACGGCATGCGAGCGGTTGGACTCGACTACAGCCGCCAGTTCGACCTTGAGGGCGTCTGCAGCGAGGATTTCGGGTTCGCTGCGCTGACCTCGCTCCTCGCCTTCTCGGGGCCCCGCCCGACGGCGGTGTATGTCGCTGCGGATGAGATCGCCGCGGGACTCCTGAATGCCGCTAGCCATCTGCGGGTCGCAGTTCCCGACGAACTGTCGATCGTGGGGCACGACGACATCCCGATCGCGCGGCGGACCGCCCCTGGACTCACCACCGTCCACACTCCGCTGGATCTGGTCGCAGATGCCGCCGTGTCCGCGATGTTCGAGCTCACCGCGAACCGCACGCAACCCGCCCTGACGCCGTCGCTCGTACCGGTGACGCTCACCGTCCGAGGATCTTCCGGCGCCCCGGCGAGTTGATCCCGCACGCGGGGACGTCCGTCTCCGACCCCGACGTGCGCGCCTCTACGGACGCAAGCGGTCCCCGCCTTCCACAGAAGGCGGGGACTGCCTGTCCGCCCGTGCCCGTAGCGCTCCAGCAGGGCGTCGAGATCTGCGAGCGTGACGATATCCCGGGAGGGATCCAGCTGCCCCGGAATGACGGCTGGCCACACTGCGTATCGGTCTACAGTCCGATGAGAGGCAGGTCGCGAAGCAGGCTGCGAAGGCGCATCGCCTCACGGGGAACGAACTCCGCGACGGTGATCCCCACCAGGTCTCCGGCGGATGCGAGCGCCTGAAGCGACGCGATGACCGTCTCGGTGTCGATGCCGCCGGGCTCATGAGCCATACCGTAGGCGACTTGGTCGCTGTCGATGACATCGAGGTCGAGGTGAACCGCCACCCTGGAGCAGCCCGTCGATTCGAACCTGCGGACGAGCTCGGCGACGAAGTGCTCTTCTGCCGACGGGGCGACGAGGGCGAGTCCCCAGTTCTCCACATTCGTGCGATCGAGGTCTGCCCAGCCGTGAACGCCCGCGAGGACGACGTTCGAGGGGCGCACGCGACCGGGAAGGAGAGCGAGGAACTCGGCGTCCCCGTGGCCGAGGAGGTGGCTCACGACCATGGTGTTGAGGCCTGCGTTCGGGCCGCCGGGGAGATTGCTGTCCGCATGGCTGTCCATCCACACGACGGCGACGTCGTCCGGGTACCGCGCGGCCAGATAGGAGAGCGGGGCGATGCTCACCGAGCAGCTTCCTCCGATCGTCACGATCCGATCTGCCCGGTGACGCTCGATGAGTGCGAGCGCGGCACGCGTCTGCTCGAGCATCTCGTCCTTGGCGACGATGCCGTCGCGCGCAGGCAGATCTTCGTCGTAGAGGCCGATCGGCACGCTCTCCACGGGACCCGAGGCGTCGGGCGCCAGAAGCGAGGCCATATGCCCGCCGACGTGGTAGGCGAGCCTCCCCTCCTCACGTGTCAGCTCGGGAGTCAGACTGTCGACGGCAGCCGGCTCACCTCCCTGCCACTGAGGCCAATTGAGACGAAGTGTCACAGTCATCGGACGTGCTCCTCGAGGGTCGGGTCTGCGTGCGGAACATGGACAGAGATCGTGTTGATCGCAGCGGATGCGACGAGAGTGCGCTCGGCGGCTCGGTCGAAGTTCCGCGTCAGGATCAAGTACAGCCCACCGGAGACGACCAGCCCGACCAGGAAGGAGAAGTCGGCACCACCGACGAACTCAGCGACAGGACCCACCCAGACGCTGGTGCTGAAGAACGGGACCATCATGACGAATCCGACGGCGTAGCTGATGACCCCAGGGACGCCCCAGCGTCCGTAGATGCCCCCGTCGGGCTTGAGAATGTCGGAGATCGAGAGGATGCCCCGACGAACGATGTAATAGTCGACGAGGTTGACCGCGGTCCACGGAATGAGGAAGTAGGTCAGGATCGCGAGGAACACCGAGAACGAACCGAGCGCTGCGCTGGGGACGAAGAGCCCCGTGGCGATGACGGCCAGACCGATCACGATGAGGGTGACGCTGCGAACGCGGAAGGTGGACCGGAACCGCCGGAATCCCTCGACGGCGGTGAGGAATGCGACGGAGCCGCTGTAGAAGCAGACCGAGGTCGCGGTGAGACACGTGACGAGCGAGATGATCATCATGACGATCGCGAGCGACGGGAAGATCTCCTTCGCCAGCTCGGCGAATCCGCCGACCGTGTCGAGGCGGGGGAACGCGATCGCCAGAATGGCGCCCAGGATCTCGATCCAGACCGCGGAGACAAGCGTGCCGCCGAACACCGTCGCGGACACCTTGAGGCCGGAGACCTTGGCAGGCAGATAACGGGTGTAGTCGGAGACGATCGGAGCGATCGCGACCTGGAACGTCGCCGCCGCCGCGAACTGCGTCAGGAAGGGCGCCAGGGCGAACGTGCTGCTGGCGAGCATCTGCCCGATGGGAAGCAGTGCGAACGCGCCGACCGTGAGGATGATCAGCGCGATGACCATCAGATAGGACACGGTCTTCTCGGCACGCATGACGAGCCGGTAACCGACGATCGCGATCAGCAACCCGACGACACCGGTCAGCACTCCGAGGAGAGGGCCGGGGACTGCCGGCATGACGACCTGGAGCGAGCTCGCACCGGTCTGAACGTAGAACACGGCGAAGCCGAACTGCACGATCGTCGCAGCCGCAAGTGGAAGGACCGCGCCTCGGGAGCCGAACTGCGCTCTCGACTGCACCATCTGCGGCAGACCCATCTTCGGCCCCTGCGCACCATGGAAGGCCTGGAACAGCGTCCCGAAGATGCTGCCCGTCACGATCGCCACGATGGACCAGGAGAGGCTGAGGCCGGCGAGTGGCCCGATCGCGCCGGTCGCCGCAGTGAGGAAGGAGGCGTTGGTCGTGAACCAGAGCTGAGTCTGAGACCAGAGGTTTCCGGTCCGCTCGTGTTCCGGCACAAAGTCGAACGAGCGCTCTTCCAGGAGCGGCGCTTTGGTTGTTTCGGCCATGGTTCAGTCCTTCGGGTGATTGCGTTCCACATCACTGTGATGACGCGTTTTGTCAGGGCAACAGGCGAGCGGCTTGGATTCCGCCACGGCGGGACCAGGAGATTCGGGGGCTCTCTTGCCGACGCGGGCGCGGGCCCTGACCGCGCAGTGGACTATCGTCGCGTAGAGCACGGGAGTTCCTTCCATCTCGCGCAGGGGTGAGTGACGTGTCAGTGACGCGGGATGTCAACCGATGGACCCGCTCGGGTGTTCGACCAGGATCTGCCAGTCGTGTTGCGGGACGATGACGTCGGCTTCTTCGCGGACCCGTCGATAGCCGTCGATCATCTGCTCCAGATTCCAGAACGAGCCGGTAGGCCAGTCGAGCTCGAGGTTCCGATAGTTGTACATCAGGTCGCTGGTCAGACAGACCGTGCCTACATCGGTCTTGACCAGGACGGCCTGGCAGCCGGGTGTGTGTCCGCCGACCTTGAGCAGGGCGACGTTCTCATCGATTCGATGATCGCCGTCGATGATGTCGAGACGGTCCTGCACAGCCCGGAGCTTGTACGCGAATTCGGGGTAGTAGAACATGCAGAACCTCGGCGGATCGAGCGCGAGGTCGATCTCGTCCTTCTGGACGATGAAGCGCGCGTTCGGAAACAGCTCGTTGTTGCCGACGTGATCGTAGTGAAGGTGGGTGAGGACGACGATGTCGATGTCCTCCGGCGCAACGCCGTGTCGCGCCAGCCCGCCGACGATGTCCTGGCCCTCGCTCCGAGAGGCCATGTAGTCGGAGCCGTACCGAGCCTGGATGTCCATGGCCTCGTCGACGTCGCCCAAGCCTGTGTCGATGAGGATGAGTTTCTCACCGCCCGTGATCAGCCAGACCGGAGCGGGGACCATGTTGCCGACGCGAGTTTCTCCGGAACGCAGCACGACCGTGTCCGGGTAGCCATGAGGCATCCGCTGGTCGTCGGAGATGTCGGGATGTCCGGCGCCGTTGAGGAGCGCGATGTGGAGATTGCTTTCGACCTCGCCGGTCACGATGCAATGAATTCGAGCGGTCACGGTTGTCCATTCGTGTGTGGAGCGGTGGGGGTCTCTGAGCCAGCGTCTCCAGCGCGGCTACCCGATCGTTGTTTCCGCTTCTGCCGGCGCTCCGGTGCCAGCGGTCGTCCGTACTCTGCGCAGCGCACCGGTGTGAACCGGGGACGATTGCACGTATGCGCGCTCGGCCGCCAGATCGAGGTTGCGGGTGAGAAGCAGGTAGCTCACCGACGCGCCGACGAATCCCGCGACGAAGCTGATGTCGGTGCCCCCGATCAGCTGCGCGATCGGGCTGACGTAGAAGGGAAGGCTGATGAACGGGATCATCACGATCATGCCGACGACATAGCTGATGAGGCCGACCCTGTTCCAGAGCCCGTAGATTCCGCCTCCCTGCGTGAGAATGTCCGTGATCGCGTACCGGCCGCGGCGGACCAGGTAGTAGTCGGTGAGGTTGATCGCGGTCCACGGGATGAGCAGATAGCCGAGAACGGTGAGGAAGACACCGAACTGGTTCAGGATGTCGGCGGGCACCAGAAGGCTGGCGAGGATCACGATCGCACCCGCGATCGAAAGGGCGATCGCCCGAAGCCGCGCGGTCGGGTTGAGGCGTCTGAAGGCTTCGAGACCGCTGAGAACGGCGATCGAGCCGCTGTACATGCCCTGGGTGAAGGTCGCGAGGGTGACCACGATGGCGATGACGAGGGTGATGGTCCCCAGACCGAATCCGAAGGCGTTGCCGATCTGAGCGAGAGCAGAGACGGCGTCCTTCTTCGGGTACGCGGTCACGGCGATGGCGCCCAGACCCTCGATCCACGTCGCAGAGATGAGTGTTCCGCAGAATACCGAGGTGATCACCGCCTTGTTGCCGATGTTGGCGGGCAGGTACCTCGTCATGTCGGAGACCATCGGCGCCAGGGCGATCTGATAGCTGGCGGCTGCCGCGATCTGAGCGATGAACGCGGTGGCGTTGAAGGATCCGACGGCGAAGAGGCGCCCCATCGGGAGCGTGCTGAAGGCGGCGATCGTCAACAGGATCAGATTCGCGACCATGAAGTACGACGCGAGCTTCTCGACGGCGAGGATCAGCCGGAACCCGATGATCGCGACGACGATGGCCACGGCCCCGAGCACAATCGGGTAGATCACGGGCTGCGGCTGGGTGATCGTCCCCAGCGACTGGCTCGCGGTCTGCAGGTTGAAGATGCCGAATCCGATCTGGATGATCGCGGCGGCGGCGATCGGAATGAGTGCACCTCGAGCACCGAACTGGACACGCGACTGGATCATCTGCGGAAGACCCATGTGAGGCCCCTGGGTTCCGTGGAACGCCTGGAAGGAGACGCCGATCACGTTCCCGACGACGAGCGCGACGAACGTCCAGCCGAGGCTCAGCCCGGCGAGCGGGCCGACGGTGCCGGCGAGGGCGGTGATGATGGTGGCGTTGATCATGAACCAGAACTGGGTCTGGCCGAAGATCGAACCGTGCCGGTCGGATTCCGGGACGTAGTTGTAAGAATGCGATTCGATGAGCGCGCGGCTCTCGTTGACCTGCGTGGTCATTTCGGGTACCTCTTCATCGGGGTGGCTTACGAGTACTTCGACGGACGAACGGAGGTCGCCCTGGCCGAGCGGCGGCTGCGGATGCCGCCGCTCGAAAGGCGTCAGACGTGGATGCTGTCGCCGTGTCGGACGAGTCGGCCATGCTGCATCACGAAAGCGGGGCGCTGCAGTTCCGTGATGTCGGCGATCGGGTCGCCGGCGAACGCCGTCAGGTCGGCATACTTTCCGACCTCGATGGTTCCGATGACGTCTGACTGCCCCAGTGCCTCGGCCCCCCGCGCCGTTCCGGCGACGATGGCTTCCTTCGGGTCCATGCCCCAGGCGACGGCGTACTCGAATTCGCGTGCCGCCGTGTCCTGCGGATGGGTCGGGTAGCCGATGAGGTCGGAGCCGAGCACGAATCGGACGCCCGCTTCGAGTCCCTTCTCGAAGTCGATGCGCATCTGCACAGTGTGCCTGTCGAACACCTCCCGCTCCCACTGCGGATAGTTGAACTCGTCGTATGCGGCCTGATGGCTGTACAGCTGTGAGATCGTCGTACCCACGAGGATCTGCCGGTCGACCAGGCGCTGCCGAGTCTTCTCCGTGATGCCGTACCCGTGCTCGATCACATCGACCCCGCCGTCCAGAGCGAGGTTCACGGCGATCTCGCCGATGCAGTGCGCGCTGACGAGCACGTTGTGGGCGTGTGCTTCGTCGGTCGCCGCCTTGACCTCGTCCAGGTTCATGCCGGCGAGCTGCCGGAGCGGGTCGTCGCCCCACGCGTGGTAGTTGTCGTCCACGTACCCCTTGGAGAGGCCGAGCTTGATGAAGTTCGCGCCGGAGCGGATCCGGCGGCGGACGATCTCCCGCATCCCGATCGGCCCATCGGCGATGATGTCACGCTGCCGGGCCCACTCCAGCGGCAGATCGGTGTACTCCCAGGTGCCGTTGGTCGTCGTGATGAACTCCCCCGCAGCGGTCAGCCACGGGCCCGGGATGTGCCCCTCGTTGATCGCGCGCCGGATGTCGGGTCCCACGGACGAGCCGAGGTCTTTCGTGGAGGTGAACCCGGCGAGAAGGATCTTCCGCGCCTCGCCGGCGCCGCGGAGGGCGCGGTAGGACTCGGTCTCCTTCGGCAGGCGATGCAGCTGGTGGCTGGGCACGCCGAAGAAGTGCATGTGCGCGTCGATGAGACCCGGCAGCAGGGTCTGGTCCCCGAGATCGATGACCTCCGCGCCCTCGGGACGCTCGGCCGAGTCGCGGGAGGAGACCGCGCTGATCACGCCGTCGACGATCGTCACGGCGACGTTCGTCTGGACCTCACCGCCCGTGCCGTCGATGAGGCGTCCGGCGAGGACGACGGCGGTGCCTGATTTCAGTTCCATGATCCTGCTTCCTTCCTTCCGGCTGCATCACTTGGTGAGGGCACGCGAGGTGTCCAGCGAATAAGGCGCCTGCCACAGCGGAGTGCTGCTGAACAGCAGCACGCTCTCGTCGAGGATGACGCCGATGTGCTCGGTCACGTAGGCCCGGCGGGCCTCGACGCGCTGCCACATCTCGGGGTACAGGGTCTGGATCTGCTCACGCAGCCCTTTGTCCGCAAGTGCGAGGCTGTCCTCGATGTTGACGCCGACCGCCGGCCCCTTGCCGACGGGGATGATGTCCCCCTGCAGGACCATGCCGGGACGCAACCGAGTCCGGTCGCCTGCAACGAACGGGGACACGCTCCACTCCTCGAAGTCGAGCAGGTGGCCGGGGTTCAGGGAGAAGTCGAACAGGTCGTCGTCGCGGGCGTTGTCAGCCGCGGCGAAGACTTCCCCGGCCGTCACGCCGATGCCGAGCGCCTCGTACCAGGCGACCATGCTGTCGAAGTACGCGGCGAACAGCGCCGGATAGAACTCGCGGATCTCCCCCGCGAGGTCGTCGACGCCGGAAGCGATCGCGCCCGAACGGCACGTGAGCGTGCCGCGGACGCCCTGCGCCACCTGATACGCATCACCGAGCTTCGCGACCTGGTTCGACGGGCTCGACAGGCCCATGCGCTCGTTCAGGTTCACCATGTCGTGCACGCTGCGCTCGAGCCCGTAGGAGAACAGCCCGTCTGCGACCTGCCACGTGACCGCCCCGGGCGTCAGGGCACGGACGGCGCGATGCACGCTCATCGAGCACACCGCCGCGGCATACTCGTACTCCGCCATCTGATGGACGCTCGCGATGGTGCGCAGGCCACGGGCCGGGTTGAGGAAGATCTCCACGGCGTTCCGGACATTCGCGTGTCCCGCGAGGTCGCGCACTGCGTCCACGATGTAGGACGGGATGGTTGAGGAGCAGTCGGGATCCGTCACGAACCCCGGGGTGAGGTACTTCCCGCCGGCGATGCCGACCCGCGTGCCCGTGCCGATCCCGAAGTCGGCGAGGAGCTTCGCGAGCTGCACAGGATGATGCCGGAACTGCCCCACCGGGCTGAGCTCCTGGTACAGCTTCTGGGCGACGCCGAGGGAAGCGTGCGGTCCGACCGGCTGATTCTCGTTGCCGAGCAGGATCTCACGTTTTCCAGACGCGTCCAGGAGCAGAACGGCTTCCTCGAAGCGAGGATCCATTCCGGTCAGGAAGTGCAGGTCGCCCGACTGCTCACGGTCGCCGTAGACGACGAGGACGTCGAGGTCTTCGTCCCGCATCGCCGCCACGGCGTCGCTGAGCCGCTGCGCGTACTCCTCCACAGGGACGCTCGGCCGAACGGTCGGGAGGGCGATGTCCGGGGTGGGGATGGATGAGATGTTTGCCATTGTCTTTCTTTCGGTGGGAGCCCGGCGACCAGCGGTCCAACCGGGCAGAAGATGGGCAGGCGCAGCCGGATGACACGCCCGCATCAGCTGCGCCGTGTTACGAGAGCGGCTTGTCGATCCACTCCACGAGCGACGTGTCCGTCACGAGTCGCTGGATGTGCTTCGGGGCCGAGATGCTCGCGCTTTCGTCGTAGTCCGCGGGCAGAACGCTCTTGTTCTCCTTGACGTAGAAGTCTGCGGACGTCTTGTAGTACGTGGCTGAGGAGCTGTCGTAGAACTCTTTCTGAGCTTGGGGCAGCGTCGCAAAGCGCTCGAGAGAGGTGACGATGGAGGTCACGGTCTCGACCGACAACGAGCTCGACGTCGCCTTGTTCACCGCAGCGGTGAACAGCGGCATGGCCTTCTCCGGCTTCTCCTGCAGATATCGCATCGTCCGGTACCAGATCGCCAGCAGCTTGTCCGCGGTCGTAGCGTTGGCGTCGAGCCAGCTCTTCTTCGCGGCCATCGACGAGAACCACAGAGCAGCGGGGCCGAGCACCTCGGAACCACCGACCTTGACGTACTTGCCGGGTGTCTGCAGCATCTTGGCCTCTTGCGGGAGCCCGCCGATGTAGTAATCTCCGGTGCCGCCTTCGAACGCGACGGCGGCCTGCGCGTCGGTCGCGAAATTGTTGATCTTGATGTCATCGATCGACAGGCCGACCTGGTCCAGCGCCGAAGACAGCAACGCCTGATAGTTCGGCTGGACGATATCGAAGGTCTTGCCCTTCAGCGACTTCAGGATCTGGTCCTTCGCGTCGGACTCGTTCCCCGTCTTCGTCAGCTCTTCGTACGACGTGGCTTCGCCGGCTCGCCCGATGAGGATGAATCCCTTGAACTGGTTGGTGATCATGAAATCCTGCAGCGTCGGCAACTGCTTCATCAGCGCGAAGCTGCCTGCCAGGTAGTTCGACGCGAGGTCGATGTCACCCCGGTACGCGGCGACAGCCGCCTTCGCCGAGTTGTCGTAGTTGGTGAACTCCAGATTGATGCCCTGCTCCTTGTCGAGACCGAGCTCGTGGGCGATGACCCAGGGCTGGTATTCGAAGTAGGGCGTGATGCCGATCTTGACCGTGATCTCTTTCCCCGCCCCGGGGACTGCCGTCGAGCAGCCGGCGGCGGAGACGCTGAGGCCGGCCGCGACCACAGCCGCGACGACCAGACGGCCGAGGTGTTTGATGCGCATGGGGATCTCTTTTCGATGCCGGAGCACACGCCGTGGCTGTGCTGCTGATAAGGGGTGCAGGAGTGTGCGTTTGATCGGTTTCAGTTGCTGCCGAGGACACCGGCAACGGCACCTCCGGCGGTCGTCCGGTCGGTCCAACGCGTCAAAGGCGCTTCGAGATAGCGGATGACGTAGTCCAGCGCGAGCGCGAGGAGGCTGTAGATCAGGCAGATGACGATGATTCCGGAGGTGTCGAGATACTGCTGACGGACGATCATCGTGTAGCCCAGTCCCTGCTGTGCGCCCAAGAACTCGGCGGCGACATCCAGGCCCCACGAAGCGGCCGCCGCCACGCGAATGGATCCGAGCAGGTGCGGGACGATCGACGGAACGATGACCGTGCGGTATACCTGGCCCCGTGTCGCACCGAGTGTGAGTGCTGCCTTGACGTGCGTCGAGGAGACATTGCGGATTGCGGAGACCGTCGTCACGCCGAGAACCATCGATGTCCCCAGCGCGATGATCGCGATCTGCGGCGCGATGCCGATGCCGAACCAGAGTGCGAAGAGCGGGATCAGGGCGAACACGGGCACCGGCCGCATGATGTCCATCAGGTCGGACAGGAGGTCGCGCACGACCGGGCTGTAGGCCATCAGCAGGCCCGTGCCGACCCCGAAGATCACACCGATGGCCAAGCCGAGCATCGTCATGCCCACACTTGCGCCGATCGCCGCAGGGAGCACACCTGACAACGAGACCAGCGATGCCCACAGATCCTGAGGGGAGGGAATGTAGAGCGGATCCACCAGGCGGAACTCGGAGACGAGCAGCCAGATCGCGATGACCCCCGCGGGGACGACCGCTCGCATCCATCGCCCGCTACGGGCCGAAGACCTGCGGCTGATCGACCTCACGGTGCGGTGGGTCGTGGTGGTCGCAGTGGCGCTCATGCTGCGATCTGCCGCTCGGCGGATGCCTGGATGGCATGGTCGAGATACCGGCGAATGTCCTGGAACTCCGGTGTGGTGCGCAGATCAGCAGACCGCGGATGGTCGAACGGCACGTCCACCACTTCCTGAATGCGCCCAGGCGCCGCCGCCATGACGATGATGCGGTCGGCGACGAAGATGGCCTCCTCGAGGTCGTGGGTGACGAACAACGACGTCATCTGCTCTCGAGTGACGGCGTTCAGGAACTCCTGCTGCAGCCGCTGTTTGGTCATCTGGTCCAGTGCCGCGTACGGCTCGTCCATGAGCAGGACCTCCGGCGTCGCCGCGAGGGCACGCGCAAGGTCGACACGCTTGCGCTGTCCGCCGGAGAGCTGCCGCGGGAGCATGTCTTCCTTGCCTCGAAGACCAACGAGGTCGACCATCGTGCTCACCACGGTGTCGATCTGCGCCTGTGACGCTTTGCGGAGTTCGAGCGCGTACCCGATGTTGCGTCGAACGGTCATCCAAGGAAACACCGCATCCTCCTGGAAGACCACCGTCCGGTCCGGCCCGGGCCCGGTGATCGGGGATCCCGAGATGAGCCCGGCGCCGCTCCACCCTTCGGCCAGACCCGCAACGACGTTCAGCAGCGTGGTCTTGCCGCAGCCGCTCGGACCGATCACCGAAACGACCTCGCCGCGCTGCACCGTGAGGTCGATGCCGGACAGGATCCGGTTGGCACCCAGGACGAGCGACAGGTCTCTGAGTTCGATCGTTGGTGCTGACATTATCTCCTCCTTCGGATTTGCGTAACCACAACGTAGCGTGTGCGCTACTTTGCGTCAAGTGGTTTCTATTTTGCGCATAGCGACACAATCAGAGCGACCTCCTTGCTGGAGGAGGCCGGTTCCAGAAGCCATCGCCGCCCCGACTGGAGGCCTGAACCAGTCGGGGGTGCACGATGCTTCGGTCAGTCCGAAGGCACACGGCTGATCGCGCGAATCGGAGATCCGGTGCGACCTCTGAGTCGGAGCGGAAGCACAATGAAGGAGCTGATCATCGGCACAGCCTCCAGATTGCGGAGGTTCTCGACAACGAGCACGCCAGGCGGCCGCAGCTCATAGCAGTCCCGCGGTTCTGGTCCCGATTCGTCTCCTGGATCGATGCTGATGCGGCCGATGCCGACTGCCTTCATGCCCTCCTCTCGGAGATGGTCCGCGGCTTCACCCGTGATGCCAGGCCACCCTCGCAAGTAGTCGAAGCCCTCCGGCGCCAGAGACCATTGGCGCCCCACGTGGTGTCGAAGAGAACGACGTCCCCCGGTCCGACCGGGACGCCTTGCTCTTCCCGCGAGCGAACATCTCCCAATCCGATGCTGCAGCCGGCCGGCTCGAACGGCGCCGTCTCCAGCGAGACGTTCGTCTATCCCGAGCTGCTATCCCAAGCTGCGCAAGCAGTCATACGACTGCGGCGCCCCGAGGGCACGGACCGGGCCGTCATCAGCCGGCCGCAGGCGACGACCCGCTCCATGCCGCCGGCACGAGCACCCAGATGAGCTCGGTGCGGCCGGCGGCCGTGTTGACCCAGGTGTGCGGCTCTCGCCCCGGCAGGGACATGGTGTCGCCCGCGGCGATCTCGTGGGCCCCGGCCGCGAGCCGCACCTCCACCGAGCCGGTGAGCACGTGCAGCACCTCCACGTCGCAGTTGATCGTGTAGAGCTCGTTGCCGCCGGACGCCCCCTCCTCGAGGAGCGAGCGCAGCACCTGCACGCGCGGTTCGCGCCGGGGCGTGAGCAGTCGCTCCGTCACCCCCGTCCCGCCCATGTTGATCAGCGGCGCATCCTCCAGGGCGATCACCTCGGTGTCGGGGCGCTCGAACAGCGAGCCCACCGGGAGCGAGAGCACCTCGCAGAGCGCGACGAGCGTGGCGACGCTCGGTGAGGTCTCGTCGCGCTCGACCTTGCTGATGAAGCCCTTGTTCAGCCCGGTCGCCTCGGCGACGTGCGCGAGGGTGAGGCCCTGCGCGAGGCGCGTCGAGCGCAGTCGTGCTCCCAGTGATGTGATCCTTTTGTGCGAGTGGGTGTCCGTGGCATAGTCAGATGCGCTGCAGGATGTGAGCGGCGTCCGTGGTGATGGTGCGTGTAAGAGCTCCGGCGTCGTCGACGTCGTGTATCAGCCCAATGGCCTCTCCGACGATGACGTTGGCGATCTCGTAGTCCTCGGCGGCGACCGCGTCTCGGAACTGTGTTCGCAGGACGGCCACGTCGAGGTTGTCGCGGTCGGTGCTCCACTGGTCGAGAAAGGCGTTCCGCAGCACGCGGCCCGAGTACCGCGCCGGCCAATCCTTCTCGCGCAGCAGGTCGTACAGGTGCTGGCGGACGGTGTCGTCACCGGTGCGGCGGGTGATGACTTGCTTCGCCCGCGTGGGGACGGCTGCTTGCCGGGTGGCCCAGTATCGGGTGCCGATGACTGCTCCGTCGGCTCCGAGTGCGAGGGCGGCGGCCAGGCCGCGCCCATCGGCGACGCCGCCGGCAGCGAGGAGGAGGGCATCGTCCCCACGGCTGGCGATGAGGTCGGCGATCTCAGGGACGAGGGTGAATGTGGTCCGGGTACCCAGGCCGTGTCCGCCGCCCTCGGTGCCTTGGGCGACGAGAATGTCGGCGCCGACGTCCAGAGCGTGGCTGGCGTGGATGATGTTGCCGACTTGGCAGATCAGGTTTGCCCCGTTGGCTTTGATCTTTCCCGCGTACGGCGCGGGATCCCCGAACGAGAGGAAGACTGCCCCGGGGGATGAGTCGAGGGCCACGTCGAGCAGGTGGGGTGCGGTTGAGAGAGTCCAGGTGATGAAGCCCACTCCGGTATGGGATGCGACGTGGGGATCGATCCGGGATTGCTCGGTGCGAAGCCACTCCTCATCGGCGTAGCCGCCGCCGAGGAGGCCGAATCCACCGGCATTGGCGACAGCGTTCACTAGTGCCGCCCCGGAGACACGGTCCATCGGGGCGAGAACGATGGGGCAGGTCAAACCGAACCGGTGGGTGAGTCGTGTGGGCAGGATGGCGCGGTTGGCGTTGACCCATTTTTCAGTGGGATGGATAGCGCTCATGCGAAGGACCTCGTGGGGAGGGAAGCGGAGCGGAGGGCGGTGTTCGCCGCGGAGAGGGCGGCGAGGGCGGATGCCTGCCAGGAGCGTGCCGAGGCGAGCAGCTTGGTCATCGTGGGAGACATGTGGACGTGTCCCTTCCCGATGTAGAGCTGCACGGGGACGCCCGCCTCGCGCAGTCGTTGGGCGTACTGTTCGCCGTCGGGCCGTAGCACGTCGTACTCGGCGACGGCGATGTACGCGCCTGGCAGCCCGGTGAGGTCGGGAGCGAGCAAAGGTGAAGCGAGTGGGTTGGTCGCGTCGCCTCCGGCGAGGTACTGGCGGGAGAGCATGCGCACGTCGATCATTCGCAGCGGCCATGAGTCGCCGGGGACGCGCAGGATCTGATGGGAGAGGTCCAAGGCCGGTACTTCGAGCAGTTGGAAGGCGATGTCGGTCCGGTTCTGATCGCGCAGTACCAGGGTTGCCGCGGCGGCGATGTTTCCGCCGGATGACTGCCCGCCGATGGTGAGGGCCCCGGGGATGGCGCCGAGTTCGACGGCGTGTGCCCGGACCCAGTCCACGACGGCGATGGCGTCGTGCACGGGGATGGGGAAGGGGTGTTCCGGCGCCTTTCGGTAATCGATCGATATCACGACGCAGTCCGCTTCGATGCTGCGGGTGCGGCTGATGGCCTCAGAGTCCTTGGAGTAGCCGGTGTTCATGACCCACCCACCTCCATGCAGGAACAGGTGCACAGGATGAGGTCCGGGGGTGTGCGGGCGGAACAGGTCCGCCCGCACACTTCCGCCGGTGGACGGGACGTGTATCACACGGTGCTCAGCGACGGACGGTCCGGGATTCCCGAAGCTTTCGAATCCATCGTCGTTACCCTTGTTCATCGCAGCTCGGAACGCGTCCGGGTCGACGATCTCGGCAGGCGGGTACTCGAACGTTCCGAGCAAGGGCTGAAGGGCGGGGTCGATGGGCATGCGCGTGCTTTCGGGGACGGTCTCGAGTTGGTCAGCGGACGCGCCGGACCGGCAGGATCGCCAGGCCGCCGAGGATCGCGAAGGCTCCGGCTACGGCGAACAGGACGGAGTAAGAGCCGCCGCCGAGGATGAGGATGAACGGTGCGATGGCGGGACCGATCGCGTTTGCGAGCGTGCTGGACATGTTGAACACCGCCATGTCCTTGCCGGCGTTGTCCGGGTCCGGGAGCACGTCGGCCACGAGCGCCAGGTCCACGGCCAGGAACGCGCCATAGCCGACCCCGGCGATTCCCATGGCGAGCAGGAAGCCGTCGAAACCTGTGACGACCGAGGCGATGACCAGTGCCACGCCATAGATTGTCGCGGCGGACAGCACGAAGATCTTGCGTCTGCGGAAGAAGTCGGAAAGCCGGCCACCGACCATGCTGGTGATGACCGTCACGATCGAGAGCACGGTGCTGGCGAGGAAGATCTGCTGCGGCACCTGCGACGGATCTGACCCGAGGTGGTTGATCAGGTAAAACACCTGGTAGTAGGTCAGGAACGCGAACGCGCAGACGAACAGCAGCCGGCTGAACCACGCCCATCCGAAGTCGGGGTGCTTGATCGGATTCACCCAGAATGTGCCGGCCATCTCGGCGAGCGTGAGCTTGGGCTTCCGGTCCGCCTTGGACAGGTGGCGATCCTTCACCAGGGCGATGAAGATCACGACGCCGATCGCGGCGATCGCGGGCGGGATGACGAAGGTCAGCAGGGTGACGGTAGAGACGGCCTGGATGATGAAGGTTCCCACGATCATCGCCATCGGGAGGGTCATACCGACCAGACCGGAGACCAGCCCGCGCTGTTGCATCGGCACCTGGTCGGGGATCACGGCGAGCAGCGGGGTGCCGATGAAGTTGGCGGCCACGCTGTACATGGCGTAGGCCGCCAGCAGAACCGGGATGTTCGGAGCCAGCCCCATCACCACGCCGAGGATGACCACGGCGATCGCGCCGGCGATTAGGTACGGGCGGCGCATGCCGATGCGGGCAGTGGTGCGGTCGCTCATCCGTCCGACGATCGGCATCAGTACAAGCGGCAGCAGGACGCCCACACCGGCGATCAGGCCGAGCGCGGCGGGGGCCGCGTCACCCCCGACGAGGGCTTGGACTTTGAGAGCGAGCGTCACGACGCCGGGCATCAGGCAAGCGATCCAGAAACCGAAATAGGCAAACCCGAAAGCGAAGATGAAGGTCTTTCCGACGCGGGGCTGCTCCTTGACGGGCGGCTCGGTGATCGCGAGATCGAGCAGCGGCTCGGGAGAGATGGGTGCGAGCAGAAGCCGATCCTCGGTCGCCGCGGCGGCCGGGATGTGGCTGGCGTGGTGGTCAGCAGGGGGAGAGCTGGCAGGGTGGTTCGTCATTGATCCATTCCGATCCTCGGGAAGAGTGCACTTAGTCGTTTAAGTGCTGGTATGGCACGCTACATTAGCGAGGGTGCTATTCGCAACCCTTATACGAATAAGTTAAGTGGAGCTGCGGGGAATGAGCTCAACCACGGAGTGCGGCAAGGCGGGTGCGGGCTCACCGGCGAGCCGAGAACGAACGACCTGGGCCAGGTGATCGGCCATCTTCGATGGGTTCTGACGGGCTGAGGTGAGCGGCGGCTCGGTGAACTGGGACATCGGTTGGTCATCGACGCCGATGATCGCCAGTTCGCCCGGCACGGCGACGGACTGGGCGCGGGCAGCGGCGAGCAGCGCCGCAGCCACCTCGTCATTAAAGGCGGCCACCGCCGTCGCACGGGGGCTGGCGGACAGCCACGCCGCCAGCGCTTCGATCGCGTTGCTGCCGTCGGCTGCGATGCGTTGCTGCAGCGGCGCAGCCACTTCCTTGCGCACGCATGCTTCTACGACGCCCGCCAAGCGGAGGTCGCTGAATGGGCGGAGATGCTCCTGGGCGGCGGCGGCGTAGCCGATGTTGTGGTGCCCGCGGCCGATGAGGTGCTCGGCCTGCAGGACCCCGACCGCCTGCTGTGAGAACAGGGACTCCCGCTCATGCCTGCCGGTGATCACCAGGCTCTCCAGCACAAGAATCCCTGCGGACGTCATAGCGGTGCGCTCATCCTCCTCAAGGTCGCCGAAGGCGAGGACTGCTCGCGGTGACAGGGATCGCCAGACTTCCGGTGACGACGCTCCCTCCCGCTCTGTAATAAGCCGCAGCCCGATGCGCGTGAACTCGTCTGTCAGCGCGTCGACGAGCTGTGCCACCGCGAGCGTCGCTGGCCAATCCGGAATCATCAGGAGCACAGCGTCGTTGCTCCCCGTTCTCAGCGCCCGAGCGGCCGCGGACGGGGTGTAGCCCAGGTCACGCACGGCCGCCCGCACCCGTTCCTTCGTCGCGTCGGGGATGGTCTGGTTCGGGTTGTTGTTGACGACGTAGCTGACGGTGGCGACCGACACACCAGCGCGTTCGGCAACCATCGCCGCCGTCACGCGGCGTGCCTTTCGGGTCGGGGAAACCGTCGCATCAGCGCTCATGCGGGCAGTCTAACTGCCGTACACTCAATCGCTGAGACGATTAAGCGAGGTGTCATGATTTCTCCTGACGTTCAGCAGGTGTTGTCCCAACTCGGTGCGCCGTCCGAGGCAGACTGGCGAGTGGAGGACGCCCGGGCGGAGCACGAGCGCAACGCGGCGTGGTTCACACCGGCGTCCGAGCGCGCGAATGTTGCAAGCGTCGAGGAGTTGCGCGTGGCCGGCGTCCGCGCTCGGGTGTACCGCCCACACGGCGTGAATTCGTCGATGCCGACGTTGCTGTGGTTGCACGGCGGGGGCTGGATGACCGGCAGCTTGGACACTGGCGACATCATCGCCCGGGAGGTCACCGCTGGCGCCGGGATAGTGGTGGTTGCCCCGGAGTACCGGCTGGCGCCTGAGCACCGGTGGCCGGCCGCCTTGGAGGACGCGGCCGCCGTGCTGGAGTGGCTGTTCGATCATGTTGACGAGCTGGGCGGGGATCCCGCGGCCATTCTGGTGGGTGGTGACAGCGCTGGCGGGAATCTCGCGTCGGTCCTGGCGCATACCGATATGATCCCCCGCCGATTGGCCGGGCAGGCCTTGATCTATCCAGTGATGGATTTGAACCTCGACGCCACCGCATACCCGTCGAGACTCGAGTTCGCCGCCGGATTCCACCTCGAATGGGTCGACGTTGTCCGGTGCGTATCGACCTACCTCGACGGCACGAACCCGGATCAAGTGACCGTATCGCCGCTGCGAGCGGGTGGGTTCGAGCATCTTTCGCCGACGGTGGTGGCCACCGCTGACCTGGATCCGCTGCGAGACGAAGGCCGAATGTACGCCGAGCGTGTTCGCAACGCCGGTGTTCCGGTCGTCTACCTGAACACGCGCGGGCTCGTGCATGGCGGGTTCGACATGGTCGGAGTGTCCGCGACAGCGCGCACCGCCCTCGACGGGTTCGTTCGCGCCATCCGCGAGCTGTTCGGAGCGACGCGATGAGCTCCGCGACAAGCACATCACTGCGGCCGATGAGCCTCCGCCACCTCAACCAACCGGCGGATAAGGCTCGTGTCGCCCCGCGGATCCCAGGCGAGGAACAGGCCGACGGCGGGAGCGTCATCCAAAGGCACGTAGACGATCCCGGGATGCGCGTATGTCCGAGCGGCTGAGGACGACGTTGCCCCGACACCACGACCGGCGGCGATCAACGTGATCCACTCGTCGTAGTTCGCGCACTCCACCACACGGTCCGGTCTTGCTTCCGCCGGCCATAGCCCGATGTGGGTGCTTCCGCTCCGGGAATTGACCACAACGGTGAACTCCGCCAGCTCCGCCCAATCGATGCGGTCTCGTTCGGCCAGCGGCGATCGGACACTGACCGCGGCGACGCGTGGCTCGTCAAACAGGCGGCGGACGGTCAGCCCGGGCATCCGCGGCGGTGACCTCAGCAGGGCGGCGTCCAGATCCCCCCGCTCGAGCGCGAGCTCACTATCGTCGCTACGCGTGAGGTGGACCGGCACTCCGGTGACCGCCTCGAACTCCGCGATCGTTTCGGAGGCCCACGGGTCTGGGAGCACCCAGCTGAATCCCACGCGGAGCACCCGCCCGCCACGGGCCTCCACGACGGCGCCGTCCAAATCTGCGAGAACGCGCTGCACCCGCGCCAGGAACGCCCCACCTGCGGGCGTGACCTGCACGGACCGTGACGTCCGCTCCAGCAGTTCCACCCCGAGGATCCTCTCCAGCTGCTGGAGGGTGCGGGTCAACGCCGGCTGCGTGATGAGCAACCGCCGGCTCGCCGCCGTGAAGGAGCGCACCTCCGCCACCGCCGCGAAGGCCCGCAAATGCCGCAGCTCGATATCCATGCGCGACAAGCATAGATCAGGCGCGATCGGCAATTCACTGCCATCCAAAGCGTGCGTACTGTCGATTGCAGGACGACAGGAGACGACCCGTATGACATCCGCCCACACCACCACGCGCACCCGCGACAGGCTTGTCGCAGCGCGGACGGTCATGGTGCTAGCTGCGGCGGTCGGAGTTGGCCGGTTCGTGTTCACCCCGATCCTTCCGCTGATGCATGCGCAGGCTGGGGTGTCATCCGCGCAGGGCGCGGCCCTCGCGACAAGCAACTACGCCGGGTACCTCGTCGGCGCGATCGCGGCGATAGCTTTTCCCCGACTGGCGCACAGCCCGGTGGCGATGAAGGTCAGCGGTGTCGTCGTCACCGTCACCGTGGCGGGGATGGGTTTTACTACCTCGCCTGCGTTCTGGATTGTCTTCCGTGGGCTGGCCGGCGTCGCATCAGCATTCCTGTTCGTGATCGCCGTCACGGCGGCGATCACCGCAATCTCCTCACAGTCGCGGCACCTGGCCGGCTGGGCGTACGGCGGCGTCGGCGGCGGAATTGTGGTGTCCGGTGTGCTGGTTCTGATCGTGAGCCTCCTGGGAGGGTGGCGAGAGGCGTGGTGGGTGGCCGGGGCAGTGACCGCCATCCTGATCATCGGCGGCTGGCAGCTGATCGACGATGCACCCCATCACCGACCGGCGCCCTTGCCCGCACGCCGCGGGGGTCGCCGGGTGCGCGGATGGTTCACCGCGTTGGCGGCGTCCTACTTCCTAGAGGGCGCCGGCTACATCATCGCCGGCACATTCCTTGTCGCGGCGATCAACGCCACTGCACCTGCCCCGCTCGGAAAAGCCGCATGGATCGTCGTAGGAGTGGCCGCCATACCGTCGTGCGTGCTCTGGGGATGGTTGAGCACCAGGATCAGCCACCCCACGCTGCTCGCCGTTGCGCTCGGACTCCAAGCCGCGGGCGCCGCACTCGGCGCCATCGTCGACGGACCTGTCCCGGCGGTCATCGCCGCGGTCCTGTTTGGCGGCACCTTCATGGGCATCGCCACCCTCACCCTGGCTGCGGGAACCCACCTGCAGGTTCCCGCCGCGGTCGCGATCCTCAGCGCCGTGTACGCCGTCGGGCAGGCGGCCGGGCCCGTCGTGGTGGCCCCGCTGCTCGGGAACGGCTTCCACGATGCCCTCCTCCTTGCGGCAATCCTTATCGCAGCCGCCGCGGCCGCCGCAGCCATCGCGCGAATCCGCTACCCCAAGGCGTCGCCCCGTCGGCTTCACACTAGATTCACCCAAGAAGGCGCGCGATCATGACCCCTACTCCGCTGCAGCTACCGCCCGCTCGCATCATTGCCGCCCCGATGGCCGGCGGCCCCACCCGGTCGCATTCGCAGCCGCAGTCGCCGCCGGTGGTGGAATGGCATTTCTGGCAGGCGGGTACAAAACCCCCGAGGCCCTCGCCGCCGACATCGACGAGCTGTCCCGGAGCACCGCGCTGTTCGGGGCGAAGCTGTTCGCCCGGGACCCGCCCGCATCGATCCCTCAGCGTTCCGGGCATATGCGGACGAACTCAGTGAAGACGCCTCTCGGTTCGGGATCAACCTTGACCTGGTGCCGATCATGGACGACGACGCGTGGGCTGAGAAGCTTGCTGTCTTTCACGTTCGCCCTACCCACCTCTGGCGTGATCCGGAAGCTCCGGCAGGTCGCTCCTCATAACCTGGCCGCTGCGAGGTGATACAGACCTCCTCACGAGCCGATGTGCACTCGCGGTTGCGGCCGCATCGGCGGTCACGCTCGGGACTCAGCATCTGATCGTCACGGCGGTCGTCTTCGCACTCGCAGTCGCTGCGAACTCGGTGTTCTTCGCTGCGACCCTTGTCTCCCGCAGCGAGTACTCCCCGGCGTCAGCACGCGGGCAGGTCTTCGTCTGGGTCGGCGCGCTCAAAATCGCCGCAGGTTCAGCCGGCACCGCGTTCGCGGATGGCTTCATCTTCACCGACAGCGCCCCGTCAATGCCCACCATCGCCTGCAGCGTCGCACTCCTCGCGGCTGTCCTCTTGTTCAGACGCCGGAGCGTGCGACGCCGGGCGGACGGCGGTCCGGCGCTGCGCGCTAAGGGTGATCTCAGGCAGGGCGCGGTCCCACCTTGTCTCGTGGGCGAGGTGTCCACGCGTCGCGATATCCCATGAACCGAGGGGCCCATCCTCCGCAAGACTTCTTGCGCCCCCGCGAGCTTCCGCCCTCGTGCTCGCTCATGCATCAGCGGGCGGATGACAGACGGACCTGGGATGTCGCGACCCTCCACAGCAACGTGCGCAGGGTCGCGAGCTCGTCCTCGCTCATGCCGTCGAGAGACCAAGACACAGCCTCATCACGTGCGGCCAGCGCCGCAGCGAGGACGTCCTGGCCTTCGGGCGTCGTGGTGGGGATGCGGATGCGCTTGTTACCCGGGTCAGCTGTCCTCACGAGCAACTCCCGCCGCTCGAGACGGTCGATTATCGCCCCGAGGGTTGTCTTGTCCAGTCCGAGCGTTTTCGCGATCTCCGTCTGGGTGCGCGACTCCCCGTCCCCCGCCACCGCGAGCACCAGAGTGTCACGCATGTCTTTGCGGCCGACAGAGCGGCATGCCTCGTCGAACTCCTCGGTGAGCGCGCGTTCCGCCCGATGCGCAAGCCAGGTGAGGTCGGACGTGAACGGATTGTCGACCGTCGCGCACGGCTTGAGCGCGGGGGTTTCCAGATCGACGTGGCCAAGCACCGCAGGCGCACGCGTGGTCCCGAGAGATCGCCGAGTTCGACGGCTACATTTTCATCACGCCGGAGTACAACCGCGGCGTCACCGCTGCGCAGAAGAACGCCATCGACTACCTCTACAAGGAGTGGACCGACAAGGCCGCGGGAATCGTCAGCTACGGGTCCGCCGGCGGCGGCAGTGCCGGGCGGGCGATGCGCGAGATTCTCGTGACCCTGCAGATCGCGACCGTGCAGGCGCAGCCGACATTCAACCTATTCACGGACTTCGAGAACATGGCCGTCTTCACTCCGAGCGCCGTTCACGAGGCGTCGGTCATCTCCATGCTCGATCAGGTGGAGAAGTGGGCCAAGGCGCTCGCCGGGACCCGCGCGCTCGTGTAATGGAGCCGATCACCGATGCGGAGGCGGCCGAGAACGTCGCCTCCGCACACCTCGCACGGATGCTACGGGCTGAACCGCAGCGGCTGCGGCGACGGAGCATCTCGCTGGGCGTCCCCGCCTTCGAAGCTGATGACGCCGCGCAGAACGCTGCGCTGAGGGCATGGCGGTTGCTGGGCACCCTGCGCTCCGTCGACGAGGGCCCCATGTGCGCGTGGCTGGACACGATCGTCCGCTCCACGGCCATCGACATGCACCGGGCATCGGGGCCAGCACCCTGGCACTCGGACTTAGAGACACCTATGCGCTTGACAACCTTCGCGAGCGTCCGGTCACCGACTTGGCGAAGGACATAGGGGCACCCCCTCGTGCCGCCAGTGCGTACCCGACTCCCGCGTGTTCGTGAACGTTGCACCGGATCAGACCAACAAGTCAACCGCCGAGACAGGCCCCACATTGCTGAAGGATGCGCGCGCTCGGCGGGTTTCAGGTCGAGGAGGTGGCCCCGCAGCTGCTGGTTGATGGCCGCGCCGGTCTTGGTCGTTGTGGCAGTCATCGGAGGGCGTTCCTGTTCTCGGCCTGATCGAAGGCGGCGAGAACGATCCCGTATGACCATATGAGACATTGTCCGAATGGCGTCCGCCGAGTCCTGAAATGATCGATCTCGCTACACGACAGGAGGAGATCGACCGTCATGCCTACCCGCACCTCGATCGAGGGGGATGTGCTCGCGCGTATCCGTGAAGACACGACCGGCACCCGCAGGGTGAACCACCTCAACAACGCTGGTGCCGCTCTCATGCCCCGCCCAGTGGTGGACGCGGTGACGGCGCATCTGCGACGCGAGGAGGAGATCGGAGGATACGAAGCCCATGCCGAATCTTCCGCGCGCGTCGAGGGTGTCTACCAGAGCGTGGCGCAGGTCGTCGGAGCGAACACGCGCGAGATCGCCCTCGCCGACAGCGCGACGCTCGCGTGGCAGCGGGTCTTCTACTCGCTCCCCTTTGCTGCAGGAGACCGCATCCTGACCACGCGCGGCGAGTTCGCAGCCAACTATGTCGCCTACCTCCAAGTCGCGAAGAAGTACGGCGTTGTCGTCGACATTATCCCCGACGACGCGACCGGTGCGCTCGACGTACACGCGCTCGAGGGAATAATCGATGACCGGGTACGGCTGATAAGCATCACCTGGGTCCCGTCGAACGGCGGCCTAATCAACGCGGCCGCCGAGGTGGGCCGCATCGCGCGGAAGTACGGAATCACCTACCTGCTCGATGCATGCCAAGCCGTCGGCCAGCTCCCCATCGATGTCGACGCGTTGAACTGCGATGTCCTGACAGCGACCGGCAGAAAGTTCCTCCGCGCACCTCGGGGCACAGGGTTCGCGTACATCCGCGAATCGCTCCTCTCCGAACTCGAGCCCGCGTTCATCGACCTCTTCGGGGCGCCGTGGGTTGGCCCCGAGCAGTATCAGCTACGCGACGATGCGAGGCGATTCGAGACCTGGGAGAACAACTACGCCACCCGGCTCGGGCTCGGCGTCGCTGCGGAGTATGCCCTCGGCATCGGTCTCGACGAGATCCACGCACGAAACGTCCTGCTGACCTCCCACCTGCGCGATCAGCTTGCATCTATCAACGGTGTTCACCTCAAGGACAAGGGCACCGAGTTCGCGGCGATCGTCTCGATCACCCATGACCGCATCCCCGCACAGGCACTAAAAGTCAGTCTTGGGGATGCTGGCATCAACGTGTCGGTGTCACCGCCTAGCACGACTCCCCTCGATGCGACAGACAGGGGCCTCCCGGACGTCCTGCGAATCTCTCCGCACTACTACAACACCGTCGACGAGATCGATCACTTCGTTGCAGCGCTTCGGAAAGCGCTCCGCTAACGCCACCACGGCGTCTTGCGACGCGGGTGGGGCATCGTAGCTCTTGTGGGACGGATCGGTCTTGGCGGACAGATCCACTCCTACAAGAGCTACTTCCCTTCCCAGGCACGCCACACCGAAGCCATGCTCGACAACACCCCACACCCACTAACCGAACGGCATTGCCATTAGCCCTGGCCCATGAGCGGACCGTGGGTGCGGAGAATGTGCCCTCGGAGTACCGCGCTGAACGCCTCGCGGTCGCCTCGACGCATCTGCTCGACGAGTTCACGGTGCTCTGCGGTGAACTCCGCCCACCGTCCGGCCACTTGCGCCTCGGTACGGAGGGTCATGATGCTCTGTTGGTCTCGAAGCCGATCGTAGAACTCGAGGAGGACGGTGTTGCCTCCGACCTCGACAAAGGCGCGGTGGAAGTCGATCGTGAGCTGCACCAGCCGTTCGTATGAGCCCGAGGTGTGCTCTGCCTCCTCCTCTTCGATCATCCTGTCCAGGCGACAGCAGAAATCCGCTCTGACGTCGTCTGGGAGGACATCGACATAGGCCGCCTCCAGCACCTGCCGGGCGTCCGACACTTCCTGTGCCTCGCGGGCGGACAGCACCCGCACCAAGGCGCCACGCTTCGGGTAGATCGTGAGCCAGCCGTCGGCTTCCAGCTTCTTCAGCGCGGAGCGGACGGGCGTCCGACTGACGGCGAACCGGGCGGCGAGTTCATGCTCGCTCAGCATCGCGCCCGGTTCGATGGTGCCGTCCCGCAACCACTCTCGCATCTGCGTGTGCACTCGTTCTACCGCTGTCGCCAAGATCACCCTTTCACCGTCCCGCTCCGCCGATCCTACGGGCGGGGGGCGTCGGACGTCCTCCGGGCCATGACGCACACGGTACGAGACGAGGGGCATTCGGCGGTGACCCGACAGTCACAGCGATTCGGTGAGGCCTGTGGCGGCGGAGGCGATCTTCTTCTCTCAGCGCTACAGCCATCGAGGGAGAGAGCTGCCGAGTCGAGGCGTGACAGACGACCATCGAGGTGTGGTCTCCGACATGCGCAGCACCGGGCCGAGCATTTCGAGGTCGGGGACGGTTGCGGTGATGCCGATGCTCTCGTAGGTCGGGATGAGTCCCATCAGTGCGGTGGAGACGCCCATGATGATGAGCGTCGAGATGAAGGTCTTCTTCCGACCTCGGCGGTCTCCGAGCCACCCGAAGAACACCGCCCCGATTGGTCGCATGACGAACCCGGCGCCCAGGCCGGCGAGAGTTGCCAGCAGGGCGACAGCGGGGTCGGTTTGGGGGAAGAACTTCACCGCGAGAACCGTGGCCAGGCTCCCGTAGATGAAGAAGTCGTACCACTCGATGAAGGTCCCGCTCGCGGACGCGACGAAGCGCGCACGCGGTGAGAGCGGTTTGACAGGTCCGTTCACGATTACCTCTTATTCCGGCGCAGAGAGAATGGTCGGGGGCAAGGTCAGGCAGCCGACGGCGTGCCTGCGTGGAGCATGGCCCGAAGCTATGAGCTCCCCGTTACCCAGACCCTCGCCATTCGACGTCATCGCCGTAACGTTCCCTGCACACTGCGGTAAGGTCGCTTGTGAGAACTGGGACCCCAGTTGTACACCAGCTGGAAACGCGTCCATCGCGAAGCTGCCGCATCCTTCTATGCATGTGCCTCGCGTGCCGCGGAGAGGAGCGCCGCATGAGTGATGACCGTCTTCTGAGGTCACGACTTCCGATCGTCGCCGCCCCGATGGCGGGCGGTCCCTCGAATGCACCGCTCGCTCGGGCCGTTTCCCGCGCGGGCGGTTTCCCCTTCCTCGCGGGCGGCTACAAGACCGCTGGGGCCCTCGGCGACGAGATCGCCGAAGCGCGCGAGCTGGGTGTCGACTTCGGGGTCAACCTGTTCGTACCCTCAACGGACTCGGTCGACGAGGTCGCGTTCGCCGCGTACGCCGAAGAGCTGCGGACGGAGGCGGAAACGTACGGGCTGGAGCTCGAACTCGCACCGCTCTCCGACGACGACCGATGGGCCGAGAAGGTCGCACTCCTCGTCGCCCATCCTGTCCCCGTCGTCTCGCTGACCTTCGGGCTTCCGGATGTCGCAGACATCCGTGCATTGCAGCATGTCGGGACACGTGTGCTTGCGAGCATCACCACCCCCGAGGAGGCACGCCTGGCCGAGGCCGCGGGCGTCGACGGTCTGGTCGTGCAAGGACCGCGCGCGGGTGGACACAGCGCGACCTTCGATGCCACCCGCACCCCCGACGACGCCCCCACGGTGGAGGTGGTCGGGCACGTGCAAGCAGTCACCACCCTTCCCCTGGTCGCCGCGGGCGGCGTGGACGGACCCGGCGCCGTGCGGGAGCTGCTCGATGCCGGAGCGGAAGCTGTCGCGGTCGGGACGCTGCTGCTGCGCTCGGACGAGGCCGGCACCTCCGCCACCCACAAGAACGCGCTCGGCGACCCCGCCTACACCGACACCGTCCTCACTCGTGCGTTCACCGGCCGTCCCGCACGCGCCCTTCGGAACGGGTTCGTCGACCGTCACCACGCAACGGGCTTGAACGCCTACCCGGCCGTGCACCACCTCACTCGCGCGCTCCGGCAAGCCGCGGGCAAAGCCGGCGACGCCGACCGCCTGCACCTGTGGGCAGGGACCGGGTGGCAGCACGCACCCGCGGGTCCTGCGGCGGACATCATCAGCCATCTCGCCGAAAGACTCTGAACAATGCGCCTCATCATCGTCGACGTCATCCGCGGCCACGACGAGTCGCACCTGACCACCCTCCTGGATAGCATCCACGACGCAGTCGTGGATGCGTTTGAGGTTCCCGCCGCCGACCGGTACCAGGTACTCACCCAGTACGAGCCGTTCGAAATCCGCGCGCTCGACACGGGCCTCGGATTCCCCCGTTCGCGGTCGTGAATCGGCCTGAGTTTCGTTCCGATCGGGAGCCTTGTCCGGCAGGTGCCGGTTGGGCTGATTCGAGGTCAGCGTAATACGCGTCCTCGACCTCGGTCGAGGTGCGCATGCCGAGCTCGCCCTTGAGGCGGGAGTTGTTCCACCACCACACATTCGAGGGTCGTGAGCTCGAGCTGCTCGACGGTGCGCCACGCCCCAGTTGAGGTGGCGACTAACGTCTGCCTCGGCGCATCTCGCTCGACATCCAGACTCTCGTATGGAGCCCTTGCGGGGCCCGCGATAACGGAGGGGGCCGCGGTGTCCAAGCCGGTCGTCCACAGCCAGTCATTCCGCGCGCGATGGCACATCCCAGAGAAGTGCAACACGCCCTTCTGACATCAATGCCCGGAGCAGGCCCCGCTCAGCTTCCCCTGAGTACCGCGCGGTCAGCGCCCCGGGAATCTCGTAGAGTGCGTCGCTAGCTTGAGGCGTGACCGCGTGGATGGTCAACCACACGTCACGAGCGGTCGCGCAGAGCGTCAAGGGGCGCCCCGCCGCTACCACGATGAACCCCTCAGCTCGTCCTATCACTTTGACGTTGGCCGAGACCAGTTGGCACAGGCCGGTAAGCATCTGCGCTGCGACCATCTGCTGTCGCGTGGTACGTCCCGTAGGAAAGGCCGCGTCGGGCGTGAGGTCACGCCCACATACGCCGCACATGGTCTATCCTCAAGGCATCACGTCGCCGGAGTTCGGCCCCAGCGTCTGACCGACATAGAGATTGCCGCCCGGGTCGCTTGCCAGCAGCAAGGCCGTGGGGGCGACCTCTCCGGGGGTTCCGAACCGCCCCAGGGGGAGCTCAGCGCGCTTTGCCGCCTTCCAGTCCTCCGAGATCTCGGCAACGAGGGGAGTCTCGATTGGCCCCGGCGCGATGCAGTTCGCCAGCACGTTGTCAGCAGACACCTCCAGGGCGAGCGACTTCGTGAACGCGACGACACCCGCTTTCGCGGCCGCGTAGTGCGCAAGTCCACGGCCGCCCTTGATACCGAGCTGCGAGGCGATATTGATGATGCGGCCCCATCGCTGCTCGCGCATCGGCCCGATCACCTCTCGGGTGCAAAGGAAAAGCCCAGTGAGATCGACCGCTATCGTCTCGTTCCAGACCTCCAGGCTCATGTTCTGGACGGGGGACTCGGTGAGCAGACCTGCGGAGTTGACGAGCACGTCGATGACGCCGAAACGCTCGCGCACGGCGGCGAACGCTTGTCGGACGCTGTCTTCGTCGCGCACGTCGAGACTGATGACGTCGGATGCTTGGGCCCGATCCAGGACGGCGACATTGTCGCCGCCCTGGCGGAAGGCCTCAGCGATTGCTCTGCCGATCCCGCTGGCACCACCGGTGATCGCGATGGTGCGCCGGCGAGCGGCAGTCGGCGAGTCGCTTGTCACGAAGGTCCCGATCACGCGCGCATCTTGACGGTCAAGCCGCCATCGACAACGAGGGCTTGGCCGGTGACGTAGTTCGCCGCCGGCGAGGTCAGGAAGCCGATCACTTCGGCAACCTCCTCGGGGCGTCCGACCCGTCCCCACGGGATGTCCTTGCCGGCCCGCTCGAGTCCGTCCGGACCGAGCGAGTTCACGGGATCTAGGGACTGTGGGGTCTCAATGAGCCCGGGGATGACGGCGTTGGTGCGGATCTGGCGCGGACCGAGCTCGACGGCCACACTGCGCACCAGGCCGAGAACGCCGGCCTTGGCCGCGGTGTAGTGTGCGTGTTCCTCCCAGCCGTAGACGCCGCCCGCGATCGACGAGACGGCGACCATCGCCCCGCCTTCGCCGATGTGCTCGGCACCCGCCCGGAGCGTGCGGAGCACGCCGGTCAGATCGACGTCGAGCATGTCGTTCCAGCGGTCGTCCGTTAGTTCCGCAAGCGACGCGTTGCGTAGGATGCCGGCGTTGGCGATGGCGTAGTCGAGTCGGCCGTACTGGTCGACGGCGCGTTGCGCGAAGGCATCCACGGAGGCCGTGTTGCGGACGTCGACTTCGTGGATCACCGCCTCGCCGCCTGCCTCGTTGACCTGACGGAGTGTCTCCTCGGGGTCGTGGGGATCTCCCGGGAATGTGCCGATGATCGTGCGGACGCTTCGTTGTGCGTAGTGCACTGCCAGTGCGCGGCCGATGCCGCTGGCGGCTCCGGTGACGATGGCGACTTTCGACTCAGTCATGCGGGTGGTCCTCCAGAATCGCCTCGATGGGAGGCTTGGCCAGGATCATCAGCAGTCCGGACACGACCGTTCCCACTGCGCCGACCCAGAAGGCGGCGAGTCCGGTGCTGGAGGCTGCCGCGACGGCGGTGAACAGCGCGCCGCCGATGATCGTCCCCGGCTGGCTCATCGCGCCGATGAACGACGTCCCGGTCGCCCGGCAGCTGACGGGGTAGCACTCCGCCATGAAGTACTGGATCGCGGCGTACGGTCCGACGAGGAAGAACAGACCGCCGCCGTAGGTGAGGATGATCATGAACGGCGTGGTGGCGATCGGGCTGAGCATGAGCGTGAAGAACACGCCGGAGAGCACCCACCCCCCGATGATGGTCTTCTTCCGGCCGATCTTGTCGCCGATCCAGCCGTGGAACACGTAGCCGAAGTACGCGAGCAGGTTGATGACGATCAGCATCCAGAAGGCGTCCGAGAGCTCGACGCCCTTGGCGTTCTTGAGCACGGAGGTGCCGAGGACGCTGAAGATCATGATTCCGAAGAAGTTGGTGATCCAGGCCAGCGAGAACACGATGGTGTTGCGACGCAGGTGCGGCTCCCAGATGCGCTTGAGTGGCGCGGCGGAGGAGTGCTCCACTCCGTACGAGGCGGCGAGTGCATGAGCCTCGTCGGCCTTGCCGTGCTTCTCCAGCTGCGTCAGTTCTGAGTGCAGCTCGAACTGCGGCGTCTCCTTGAGCTTCCTGGAGATCGTCCAGACGATGATGGCGGCGGGCACGGCTGCCATCACGTACAGCCACCGCCAGCCCAGGCTGGGCAGAAACACCAACGCGAGGGCGCTGGCGAGGAGGAAGCCGAGCGGCCATCCGCCCTGGATGAAGGAGTAGTGGAAGCCGGGTCGCTTGCGTTTACCTTCCACCTCGGTGACCTGGTACACCTCGTTCATGTAGGTGGCGTTCACCGCTTGCTCGGAGAACCCGAGTCCGCCGAAGCTGCGGATGACCACGAGCAACGCGTTGCTGAGGAAACCCAATCCCGCCGGCATGATGGCGGTCAGCGTGGACACGACGGCCGTTCCGCCGATCGTGACCATCATGCCCTTGCGGCGGCCGAGGCGGTCGATGATGGGGCCGATCCCAAAGCACACGATGGCCGTGCCCACGGCGATGAAGGTGTTGATCGCGTATGCCTCGGGTGCGGTCCAGCCGAACTCGTCCTGCATGGCGGGGAGGAGGGTTCCGAACAGGCCGTAGTCGAATACGGCGACCGTCCACGCCAGCAGCGCGAGTGTCGTGGCGGTTCGGGTGGCACCCTTGGAGAAGACCGGGAAGCGGCGCTTCTCGTTCGGTGCAGGTGCCGTGAGGTCGATCGTTGACTGCGTTGTCATTTCGAGTCCTTTCGGGGGTTGCGGGTGAGGAAGACGTCAGCGATCTGGTCGAACTGCATCCACGTGACGCCGTCGTGTGAGTTGATGTGTTCGATGAGGCGCTCCAGCATCAGGAGCACCTGCGGACGACCGGAGACGTCGGGGTGGATCGTCATGGTGAACACCGCGTGGTCCATTTCCCTGTAGACCCAGTCGAACTGGTCGCGCCACATCTGTTCGATGTCGCGCGGGTTGACGAATCCGTGGGAGTTGGGGGAGGTCTTGATGAACATCATCGGAGGCAGGTCGTCGAGGTACCAGTTCGCGGGGATCTCGACGAGTTGGGACTCCTCGCCGCGCGTGAGCGGCTCCATCCAGGTCTCGGCGGCCTGGGTGTAGTCGATCTTCTTCCAGCTGTCGCCGACGCGGACGTAGTACGGCTCGAAGTCGCGGTGCATGAGGGAGTGGTCGTATTTGATGCCTCGTTCGAGCAGGATCTCGTTGGTGACCGGCGAGAATTCCCACCAGGGGGCCACGTATCCAGTGGGCCGCTTGCCGGATACCTTCTCGATCAGGTCGATGGATCGGTCGAGGATGGCGATCTCCTGTTCCCGGGTCATGGCGATGGGGTTCTCGTGCGAGTAGCCGTGCACGCCGATCTCGTGTCCGGCGTCGACGACCATCCGCGTGAGGTCCGGGAACGTTTCGATCGAGTGTCCGGGGATGAACCACGTGGACGGCAGCGAGTACCTCTCGAAGAGCCGGAGCAGGCGGGGTCCGCCTACTTCACCGGCGAAGAGACCTCTGGAGATGTCGCACGGCGAGTCCTCACCGCCGTAAGAGCCGAGCTGGCCGGCGACGGCATCGACGTCGACGCCGAACGCGACTTGGATTTCTTTAGGCATGTGCTTCTTTCTTGTTGAGCTGGACAAGGTGATTTGGATTTGGGGGGAACGCTCAGGGAAGGCCTCCCCTCTCGGCGAAGATGCACGCGATTTCCGCCGGTGTCTTGCCGAGGCGCAGCAGGAGGGACAGCAAAATGAGGGACTGCGAGGGCCGCAGCAGGCCGGAGGGGATTGCGCCGGTGGCCGCGAGATCTGCCCCGCCGCCGCCGCCGTAGATCGGGGTGACCGGCCCGGCGTGTACGCGCGTACTGACGACGACGACGACGCCGGCGGCAATGGCCGCCGCAACGGCCGCCACGAGCGCAGGGTTGGCATTACCGCTGCCCGTGCCCTGAAGGACGATCCCTTTGGCGCCGGCTACGACGGCGGCATTGAGCAGGGTCGCATCCGCACCCGGATAGGAGGCGACCAGGTCGACCCGCGGAGTCGGGACAACATCGCTGCTTGGGAATGGGAGCGGGTCTCGTGGAGTTCGCGCGTCGCTGAGGACGAATGAGCCGTTGGTGGATGTCGTGCCAAGGATGCCGAGGTCCGGGTTGCCGAAGGCGTGCAGTCGTTGCGTCTCGGTCTTCCTGACGCCCCTGGCGTGGTACACGACCTCGGCGAAGGAGACGAGCGCGCCGCGGTCCAGCGCGGACGGGTCGCCGGCGAGAGCGATCGCGCCGGCCAGATTGTCCGGCCCATCGGGCTCGTCGGCGTCCGCGGCCTTCTGGGCTCCGGTGAACACGACCGGACGGCGGTCGTCGTGGAGCAGGTCGGCCAGGTATGCCGTTTCCTCCATGGTGTCTGTGCCGTGCGTGACTACCACTCCGAGCACGTCGCGGTCCTGCAGGGTGTCCCTGATCGCTCTGCAGACCAGCAGCATGTCCTCGAAACGCAGTGCGAACGAGTTTTCCTTGATGACATCGATGACCCGAACGGGGACGACTCCGGTGTGAGTGCTCTCCATCAAGTGCGCGGCGTCATCCGAAGCAACTGCGCCAACCCCTGATCCGGGGTGGGAACGCGATGCGATCGTTCCTCCCGTTGCAAGGAGGACGACGTGAGCGCTTTCGGGGCGGCTGGTCATGGCGGGTCCTAACATCCTCGGTAGTGGCCGACGTAGCGCGTCTAAGCGCTGGGCCGAGTTTCCCAGTCCTCGAGGGTCGCGAGCGGGCCGAGAACACCGTCGGGAACATCGGCCTCGATGTGCGCTCCCTTTAGGGCACGGACCGGCCAGTCGCGATTCGCCAGAGCCGACTTGCCTAGTGCGACGACGTCGACGAAGCCCCTCTGAACGAGGGCGGCGGCCTCGCTTGGGCTGTCAAGGCCCCCATTGGCGATGATCGGGAGACCGCTGTAGGTCGCGGCGAATTCTGCGAGAGTGACCGGGGATCCCTCGAATGCGGGCGCCTCGGCGCGGTACTCGGTTGTATGGATGAAGTGGATGCCGGTCTGCCCGAGCCGTCCGAAGATCACCCGAGCGTCATCCACGCCGCCGCCCCATTTGTGGTGCGCGTCCGACACCTTCCCCTGGGAGATCCGAACGCCGACCGTGAGGTCGTCGCCAACCGCAGCGACAACGTCTTCGGCGATTTCGGATGTCAGACGAATCCGATTGTCGACGTCGCCGCCGTACTGATCGGTGCGTTCGTTGAGGTAGTCGGTGAGGAACTGGTCGAGCAAGTAGCCGTTCGCCCCATGGATCTCCACGCCGTCGAAGCCCGCTGTCCGAGCGAACTGCGCAGCTCGCACAAACCCCTCACGCACCGCGGTAATGTCGCCAGCCGACATCGCCGCCGGAACCGGATACGGCCCCGAACCGCGGTAGAAGGGCAGCTGTTCTCCGCGCGGGGCGATCGCGGACGGCCCCCGGGTTTCGTCGACGTACGAGTTGCCCTGAGACTGCGCCCCTGCGTGCATGAGCTGCGCGAAGATCTTGGCGCCTTCCTCGTGGACCGCTGCAACCAGCGGTTTCCAAGCCTCGGCGTGCTGCGAAGTCGCGATGCCAGGCTGATCGATGTAGCCCTGGCTCGCCTCCTCGTCCGTGTACAGCCCCTCCGTGATCAAGAGCCCGAATCCGCCGGCGGCGAAGCGTCGGTAGTAGCCCCCGATTCGGTCAGTGGGGCGCCCATCGGCGTGACCACTCACCCGCGTCATCGGGGCGAGCGCGACACGATTGGCGAGCTCCGTGCGGCCAAGGATGAGCGGGGCGAACAGTGCGGCGACGTCTGTCATAGGAAGTTCCTCTGCGGTTCCGGGCGCTGGTTTCACGATCCACACGGCTTGCATGAGCCATCCGTCCGCCGTGACGTGCTCATAGTCTGCCTCACACAATCGATTACGTCAATCGTTTTCGGGAAACGATTGTGTTCTAGTTGATGGCGACTTCCGGCGTCGAGCGTGTAATGATCGTGGTGAGCACAAACGATTACGTCAGCCAGTACGGCGGGCGCGGTCGGCCAGGCGAGGAGGACGAGGTGTCCGCTTATACGGATCGCCAGCCTTTCACTCAGCGGATGATCGCGGAGAAGGTGGGTGTGAGCGTGGCGACTGTCTCCCGCGTGCTCAATCCGAGAGAGGATCACCCGGAGCGGTGGGCGTCCGCGGAAACGGTGGCCGCGATCGTCGAAACCGCGCATCTCAACGGCTACCGCCGCAACCCCCACGCCGCGAGCCTGCGTACTGCTCGCTCCAACCTCGTCGGCGTCCTTGTCCCGCGACTACAGGACTTCGTGCTCGCCACGATCTATGAGGGGATCGACGAGGCCGCCACAGAGGCAGGCGTTTCCACCTTCGTCACCAACTCTCTCGACGACCCCCACCTGCAGCGCCAACGCACACAGAGCATGCTGGACCGCCGCGTGGACGGACTGATCTTCGGCGACGCGCACCTCGACGACCCGTTCCTGGACGACCTGGCGGCGCAGGGAGTCGTCTTCGTGCTCACCTCCCGACGTGCCGGTCAGCACATCTCCGTCACGTGCGACGACATCGTGGGAGGCCGCATGGTTGCGGACCACCTGTTGGAGATCGGTCGGCACGACGTGGCCGTTCTTGCCGGCCTTCCCTTCGCATCGACAGGACGCGATCGATCCACCGGGCTTCTCGCACGTCTCGCGGAGGTGGGCGTCGATGTGCCCGCCGATCGGATCGTCTACAACGGATTCGACGCGGCCGCTGGCCGTCAGGCGATGGAGCAGCTGCTGGAAAACTCGCCATACCCGAACGCCGTCTTCGCCGCGAACGACTTCGCAGCCATCGGCGCTCTGGGAGCACTTCGCGATCGCGGCCTTCGGGTCCCGGAGGATGTCGTCCTCATCGGGTACAACGACACGCCGCTGGCGGCATCTCTGCCCACCCCTCTGACGACCGTAAGGTCACCCGTGCACGAAATGGGTCGGCGGGCGCTCGGCACCCTCATGAGGAGGCTTGAAGGGGAGCCCGTCCAATCCCAGCTGCTCGCACCGCAGCTCATAGTCCGCGCCTCCACATCATGAGTCCGATTCCGAGGCATCCCACCGTCCCAGGAGAGTATTCGCACGTGCCAAGCATCCTCACCGAGGCGCCGGGGGCGCCGAAGCCCATCGGTCCATATTCCCTTGCTTCGAGCGCGCCCGAGCGGGACCTTCTATTCCTCTCCGGTCAGACTCCCGTTGAGCCGGGAACTGGACGCCTGGTGCAGGGCGACGTCACGGCGCAGGCCGAACAGGCCTTTTCCAATCTCGATGCGGTGCTTCGAGCGGCGGGACTCACTCTGCAGGACGTCATCAAGGTGAATGTTTACCTGACTACAATGGACGACCTCGCCGCGATGACGAGGTTTATCGATCGGTCTTCCCGTCGCCGCATCCTGCACGCACCACCGTCGCGGTCGCCGGACTACCTCTGGGGGCGCGCATCGAAATCGAGCTGGTCGCAGCGTCGACGCCGGAGAAGTCGTCTCGGGCCGTTTCATGACGTCGCCGCGTCAGAACCCGCTCGAGTCTGCACCTTGTTGCTCATTACGACGTGGATGTGGAGATGCGGGTCGCCCGCGCGGCTGTCGAAGTGATCGAAGGCCGTGGCGATGATTCCCCTGACGCTCACCTGTGCAACAGCTCCGTCACTGGCCGTTGCACCCGTGCGGGTGGCCGCAACCTCACACTCCAGGTACGCAACGACGTGTGCGACAGCGCGATGGTGAGCCTCAACGATGAGCTCCTGCGTGCGAGCGTCCGCAATGCCCCAGAGCACGCTCGCCGACTTCGGGATCGAGAACGTGAAGTCGTAGCCCGCGACCGCCCACTGGTGCGAAGGAGAGCCGTCGGCCTTGGCGCCGACGGTGTAACTGCGGGTAGGCGCGGCCGAGCAGCTCGCCGCTGACTGGATGGCGGCCCATTCCGATGAGCAGTTGAAGCTGCGCCTCCGTCACGCTGTCGCCGACCCGGATGTCGCTGCTCAAGGTTTCGACGCCGACGCCCATCCAACGACCCCGCGGCGTTCCCTCTTCGGTGTAATACCGCGTCAACGGCGTCGACAGCGATCGGGCTCCATCCGCGGCGGCCACCCGCATCGAGACCGTCACCGCGGCACCTCCGTCTGTCACGGAGGAGGTGCGCTGTCGATCTGCAAGAGGCGTGGCGGCTTAGATGGGTGAGCGGACTGGAACGATGGCCGCGTCGGGGTGATGAGTCGTCGACGCTGTGAGGCGCCGCCTACGACTGGGGCTCTGGACCAGCTGACGAGAGCCAGGACGCGAGTGCGGACTGGAACCTCGGCGGATGGATGATCCGCGAAGCGTCGGTATCCAAGCTTGATCGGTTCATCAAACAGACCACACGGCTCAATGGATATTCGAACGCGAGCATCGCCGTGGTGCTTCTCACCGGGATGTTCGCCACGCCATCTCGCCCATAGGAGAGGAGCGCACGTGCCCCCTGCATGCACTACCGAACGGCCACCAATGTCCATCTGAGTCCTCCTCTGTCTGTCGAGAGAAGACACGAATTGAGGCCCGCACCCGCAGAATCCTGCGGGTGCGGGCCTCTCAGCCGCCCTATGAGGGCGAGGCGTGATCTGGAGCTTCTAGAAGTCCCAGTCCTCGTCCTCGGTGGCCTCGGCCTTGCCGATGACGTAGGAGGATCCGGATCCCGAGAAGAAGTCGTGGTTCTCGTCCGCGTTCGGCGAGAGGGCCGACAGGATCGCCGGGTTCACGTTCGTCACGGTCGACGGGAACATCGCCTCGTAGCCGAGGTTCATCAGCGCCTTGTTCGCGTTGTAGTGCAGGAAGCGCTTGACGTCCTCGGTGAGACCGACCTCGTCGTACAGATCCTGCGTGTACTGCACCTCGTTGTCGTAGAGCTCGTACAGCAGCGAGAACGTGTAGTCCTTGAGCTCGTCCTTCTTGGCCGCATCGAGCGTCTCGAGACCGCGCTGGTACTTGTAGCCGATGTAGTACCCGTGCACGGCCTCGTCGCGGATGATGAGGCGGATGAGATCGGCCGTGTTGGTGAGCTTCGCCCGCGACGACCAGTGCATCGGCAGGTAGAACCCCGAGTAGAACAGGAAGCTCTCCAGCAGAGTCGAGGCGACCTTGCGCTTGAGCGGCTCGTCCCCGCGGTAGTAGTCCATGACGATCTGAGCCTTCTTCTGAAGGTTCGGGTTCTCCACCGACCAGCGGAACGCCTCGTCGATCTCCTTCGTCGAGCACAGCGTCGAGAAGATCGACGAGTAGCTCTTCGCGTGCACCGACTCCATGAACGCGATGTTCGTGTAGACGGCCTCCTCGTGCGGGGTGATCGCATCGGGGATGAGCGACACGGCGCCGACGGTGCCCTGGATCGTGTCGAGCAGCGTCAGACCGGTGAACACGCGCATGGTGAGGGTCTGCTCCTCGGCGGTGAGCGTGTTCCACGACTGGATGTCGTTCGACAGCGGCACCTTCTCGGGCAGCCAGAAGTTGTTCACCAGGCGGTTCCAGACCTCGACATCCTTCTCATCCTGGATGCGGTTCCAGTTGATCGCCTGCACGCGGTCGATCAGCTTGAGCTTTTCGGTCATGACTCGTTCTCTCCTGAATTCTTCACCTGCATGTCATCAATGCAGTGGCGGCACGTGTCCTTGAACACGCCCTTGTTGGTGTGGTGGCGGGTGTGCGCGCTCCGAACGCTTGTCGGCCGCGGGATCCCCTTCATTGCCGCAGATCGTTTCGCTCTTGTCTCAGCGCTCGCGCTCTTCCCATAGTTCGGATTGAGCGGACCGCGCTTCTGGGCCGACAGGAGTGCGCGAGTCTCGGCCGACGTCTCACGCCCGAAGGAGGGATGATCCGCTCCGAACTTCCCGAAGTTCGGATTAGCGGCTCCGGAATTCATCCCTTTGCGCGTCTCCGACCAGTGAGCTTTCAACTCGTCTGAGTGAGTGCTGCCCCACCGTGGATGATCCGGACCGTGCGGATAGCCCGCGCGTTTCACACCGCGCATGCGCGCCGCAGCCGCATCCCGCTGTTCCTGGGTCCACTCGTATCCGTGGTTGCCGAGCCCTCCCTCATTGAGATTCAACAAACGATGCCCCTGGCTGCGGAGGCGCGCGATCCAGCGCACCTCCGCAGCGCCGAGATCCTCGAGGCTGTCACTCATCACGAGCTCAAGCGATTGAAAGTAGGCCGCTTCTCTGTCAGGCAGCTTTCGCAGCCAGTCGGCGAATGGCGTCTTTCGCCCGGCTTCCGCCACCTTAAAGTGCTCGGACTTGCGACGGGCAATCTTCTTTGTCGTGAGGCCGACATAACGGAACTCGGTCGACCCCATCTCACTCACACCGTAGATGACGCCGACGAAAGGCGACCAGTCTCTGTCGGAATGACTCGGGCTACTCATGTCGCTGTCGAATCGCGTAGGTCACAGCATGCAGGAGACGCAACCGTCGACCGACGTACCCTCGAGCGCCATCTGACGCAGACGGATGTAGTAGATCGTCTTGATGCCCTTGCGCCAGGCGTAGATCTGAGCCTTGTTGATGTCGCGGGTGGTCGCGGTGTCCTTGAAGAACAGCGTGAGCGACAGGCCCTGGTCCACGTGCTGCGTGGCCGCGGCGTACGTGTCGATGACCTTCTCGTAGCCGATCTCGTACGCGTCCTGGTAGTACTCCAGGTTGTCGTTCGTCATGAACGCGGCCGGGTAGTAGACGCGACCGAGCTTGCCTTCCTTGCGGATCTCGATCTTCGACGCGATCGGGTGGATCGAGCTCGTCGAGTTGTTGATGTACGAGATGGATCCGGTCGGCGGCACGGCCTGCAGGTTCTGGTTGTAGATGCCGTGCTCCTGGATGGAGGCCTTCAGCTCGCGCCAGTCGTCCTGCGTCGGGATGTGCTGGCCGGCGAACAGGTCGGTGACCTTCTCGGTTGCCGGCGCCCACGCCTGGTCGATGTACTTGTCGAAGAACGCGCCCGACGCGTAGGTCGAGTCGGCGAAGCCGTCGAAGGCCGTCCCGCGCTCGATCGCGAGCTTGTTCGACGCCCGCAGCGCGTGGAACAGCACCGTGTAGAAGTAGATGTTCGTGAAGTCGACGCCCTCTTCGGAGCCGTAGAAGACGCGCTCCCGGGCGAGGTAGCCGTGCAGGTTCATCTGCCCCAGGCCGATCGCGTGCGAGCGGTCGTTGCCGTCCTCGATCGAGCGCACCGAGCCGATGTGGCTCTGGTTGCTCACCGCGGTGAGCGCGCGGATCGCGGTCTCGACGGTCTGGCCGAGGTCGTCGGAGTCCATCGACAGCGCGATGTTCATGGATCCGAGGTTGCAGGAGATGTCCTTGCCGATCTGGCCGTACGAGAGGTCCTCGTTGTAGGTCGTCGGCGTGTTCACCTGCAGGATCTCGCTGCACAGGTTGGACATGTTGATCCGGCCCTTGATCGGGTTGGCCTTGTTCACCGTGTCCTCGAACATGATGTACGGGTAGCCCGACTCGAACTGGATCTCGGCGAGGGTCTGGAAGAACTCGCGCGCGTTGATCTTGGTCTTCTTGATGCGCGGGTCGTCGACCATCTCGCGGTACTTCTCGGTGACCGAGATGTCGCCGAAGGGCACGCCGTAGACACGCTCGACGTCGTACGGGGAGAACAGGTACATGTCCTCGCCGTTCTTGGCGAGCTCGAACGTGATGTCCGGCACGACCACGCCGAGTGACAGCGTCTTGATGCGGATCTTCTCGTCGGCGTTCTCGCGCTTGGTGTCGAGGAACCGCATGATGTCGGGGTGGTGCGCGTTGAGGTACACCGCGCCGGCACCCTGACGCGCGCCGAGCTGGTTGGCGTAGGAGAAGGAGTCCTCCAGGAGCTTCATCACAGGGATGATGCCCGAGGACTGGTTCTCGATCTGCTTGATCGGGGCGCCCGACTCGCGGATGTTCGACAGCAGCAGCGCGACGCCGCCGCCGCGCTTGCTGAGCTGCAGGGCGGAGTTGATGCCGCAGGCGATCGACTCCATGTTGTCCTCGATGCGCAGCAGGAAGCAGCTGACGAGCTCGCCGCGCTGCGCCTTGCCGGCGTTGAGGAAGGTCGGGGTGGCGGGCTGGAAGCGGCCCGAGATGATCTCCTCGACGAGGTTCACGGCGAGGGCCTCGTCTCCGTCGGCGAGGGCGAGGGCGGTCATCACGACGCGGTCCTCGAAGCGCTCCAGGTAGCGCTTGCCGTCGAAGGTCTTCAGCGTGTAGCTCGTGTAGTACTTGAACGCACCGAGGAAGGTCTCGAAGCGGAACTTCTTCGAATAGGCGAGGTCGTTGAGCTTCTGGATGAACTCGAACGAGTACTTCTCCAGGACGGCACCCTCGTAGTACTCCTTCTCCACGAGGTAGTCCAGGCGCTCCTTGAGCGAGTGGAAGAACACCGTGTTCTGGTTCACGTGCTGCAGGAAGTACTCCCGCGCCGCGCGCTTGTCCGCGTCGAACTGGATCCTGCCGTCCGCGTCGTACAGGTTCAGCATCGCGTTGAGGGCGTGATAGTCGAGCCCCTCATACGCCGCGTTGACCTTGAACGCGATCTCGCTCTTCACCGGCGCCGAGTCCTTCACTGCTTCACGCTCTGCGTGCTCAACTGCGATACCCACCATCGTTCCAATCCGTCGGTCACCCGATCGACGTCGTCCTGTGTGCCGTAGATCTCGAGCCGGTACAAGTGGGGCACGTGGCACTTGCGGCTGATGATGTCACCGGCGGCGCAGAACGCGTCGCCGAAGTTGGTGTTGCCTGCGGAGATCACTCCGCGGATGTGACGCCGGTTGCGCTCGTCGTTGAGGAACCGGATGACCTGCTTGGGCACGGCGCCCTTCTCGACGCCGCGCCCCTGCCCCCCGCCGTAGGTCGGCGTGACCAGCACGAACGGCTCATCGACGACGAGCGGCTCCTCCGTGCTGTGCAGCGGGATCCGCCGTGCCGGAAGGCCCAGCTTCTCGACGAACCGGGCGGTGTTGCCCGAGATGCTCGAGAAGTAGACCAGCAGCGGCGCGGCGGTCGCGATGCTTGCGGCAGCGTTCATGATGTCTCTTCCGGTCGTTGAGCGAAGGCCGAAGGACCGAGACGAACGCTTAAGCCAGGCGAGCGGCGAGCTCGTCGATCTTGTCGGGACGGAAGCCCGACCAGTGGCCCTCGTCGGTGACGACGACGGGAGCCTGCAGGTAGCCGAGCGACTTCACGTGCTCGAGCGCCGCAGCGTCCTCGGAGACGTCGTGGACCTCGTACTCGATGCCCTTCGCGTCGAGCGCACGGTAGGTCGCGTTGCACTGCACGCAGGAGGGCTTGGTGTAGACCGTGATGGACATGTATTGCGCCTCTTCTTTCCCCTCAGAACCCGGCCGTCGGGCAGGTGGCCCCGCCGGGAGTTCAATACTACATATAGGTGCGGACATTCGGGCCGACCACAAGGGATAGTAGTTACAACCGTGTAGTTTTCCACCGTATTCCACCGCTTCACCACAGGTTCTCCACGCTTCTGTCCACAGCCCGGGGCGGTCTCGGAGCACCCCCGAACCGCGGTTTCACGCGGGTCGCGGACGCCTCCGACAGATCCTTCCACAGATCCGACGCTAGACGGGGCCGCAGACATTCCTCAGCCTGTGGAATTCGCCCTCCGGCGTGTCGTCGGCGTGTCGTGTCCCGGCGACCGGCCGACCCGCCAGGAGCGGATCTGCGTCCCTGCTCCCCGCGCCGCGCGACCGGTAACGTTGATCCGTGGCCGGATCGGGATACAAGGAGCTTCTGCGCGTACCGGGTGTCGGGCGGGTCATCGCCGCACAGCTGACCGCGCGGTTCCCGAACGGCATGGCGAGTCTCGCGATCCTGCTGCACGTGCAGCACGCGACCGGTTCCTACGGCGCGGCGGGCCTGGTGCTGGCGGCCTCATCGATCGGGCAGGCCGTGGCAGGCCCCGTCACCAGCCGCTGGATGGGCCGCTGGGGCATGCGCCCCGTGCTCACACTGACCCTGTCGATCTGCGTGCTCGCGTTCCTCGGGCTGGCCTTCTTCTCGTTCCTTCCGCTCGCGGGCTTCATGGTGCTCGGCCTGATCGCCGGAGTCTCCACTCCACCGATCCAGTCGGCCGCGCGCACCATCTACCCCAAGCTCGTGAACTCCTCGCAGCTGACGCCGCTGTTCTCGCTGGACGCCTCGCTGCAGGAGATCATCTGGATCGTGGCGCCGGTGGTCATCACGATCGTGTCCACCCAGATCGGCACCGTGCAGGGCCTGCTGCTCGTCGCCGCGGTGCTGGTGGGCGGCGGCGCCTGGTTCATCCTCTCCCCCGAGGTCGGGCGCGTGCGCATCCCGCGCAGCCGCCGCGGCTTCGGCGCCGTGGTGCTGAAGCCGCCGGTGCTCCTGGCCACCGTCATCGGCTTCCTCCTCATCGGCGCGTGCTCCGCGGTCGAGGCGGGCGTGGTGAAGACGTTCGACCACGGGGGACTTTCGGCGGGGCTCGTGCTCGCCGTCTTCTCGGTGGGGAGCCTGCTCGGCGGCCTGGCCTCGGGCCGGGTGCCGATGGGCCCCTGGGCGATGGCGCGGCGTCTCGCGATCGTCACCGTGGGCCTCGCACTGACCATGGTCTCGCTCAACGTGTTCTGGCTCGGCGGCACGCTGATCGCCGCCGGCATCGGCATCGCTCCGGCGCTCGCGGTGCTGTTCGCGGTCACGTCGGCGAGCGTGAAGTTCTCCGAGACCGCGGAGGCGTTCGGCTGGGCGGGCACCGGGCAGCTGATCGGCGCCGCCGCCGGATCCGCCATCGCCGGCTTCCTCATCGACAGCATGCACAGCCCGGTCGGCGCCTACCTCGCGGCCACCTGCTTCGCCGCGGTCGCCCTTCTGGTGTCGGTCGTGTTCGTGCGCTTCTTCCCGGACCTGCGGGAACGCGACGCCGCGCCGATGCCGGACACCGGCACTCTGAACGTGCCGCTGCCCTGACCGCTACCGGCCCAGATCGACGATCTCGATCGGACACTGCGCGACGCCGGCTCTGGCGATCCGCCGATCACCGGTGAGCAGAACTGCACCGATTCGCTCCGCCAGCGCGACGTAGCTCGCGTCGTAGATGGTCAGGCTGGCGCGCAGCTCCCATGCGCGATCTGCAAGTGCCTCCTCCGGCCACAGTTCGAGCGGCAGGCGCCGCGCATGCCACCGTGACACTTCGGCTTGCCGCGCCGTGAGCCGGTGACCGAGTTCCAACCCTCGCAGGGCACTGTCGACCTCGGTCAGCAATATCGCCGGAGCGAAGAGGATTGCATCGCCCACCCGCCCCGCCAAGTGTGCGGTCTCGTCCGCGTTCGCCGCGACGAGCGCCACCACCACCGAGGCGTCGAGGACCAGTGACTCCCGGTCAGCGTCGACCCTCACCGACTGCCTCCACGATGTCGCGCATGCTCAGCGTCGGATAGGTCTGTGTGTTGAGGCGCGCCTGGGCCACAGCTTCGAGCGCACTGGGCATCGATGCGATTCGCGCGAGCTCAGCGCTCAGGTACTCCTGCAGAGAGCGTCCCGACTTCGCGGCGCGCGCAGCAAGTTCGTCTCGCACCTCGTCAGGGACGTTCCGCACCGTGATCGTGACGCTCATGCATGCATTTTAGCGGCAATGGCGACATTGCGTCAGCTCACGCGATGCGGTCGTTCGGGCGCCAGAACGAATCGGGAAACTCACTGAGCGGCTGAGGCCGGTCTGCACCCGTCAAGCCATAGGGATCCAGTCCACTGAAGAGTTCACGGAGATCCGCTTCGAGAACGCCGGCGAGCTTCAGCACCGTCACCAGGCGTGGGTTGCCCAGCCCCTTCTCGATCTTGCGCAGGTTCGACACATCGAGCTCGCATGCCGCTGCCAGCCCCTGGATCGTGAGCGACTGCTTCACGCGGAGATCGGCGAGTCGCCGGCCGAGCTCGACGCGCGGATCCTCAGGAGTTTCGGGCATCCATCTTTGCTAATGCCCGCGCGGACAAACACGAAGGTTTATCACCAACAGGTCAGAGCCGCGCGGTTATGAACACGCGGATGATCAGCATTCCGTGGTGCCATTCCTCCACCGGATCCTCGAACTGTCCGTCAGCGCGAACGCCTACGACCCCGCCTGCGTCGCTCTCGCCGAGGCGCTCGAGGCCCCGTCGTCACGACCGACGCGAAGCTCGCGACCATCCCCGGACGGCGGACGCGCGTCTTCATCATCGACTAATGAACATCGTCGTCTACCGAACATCGTCGGCTACCGAACCGAGAACGGGTTGATCACCGAAAGCCCCGGCACGTCGAAGTCCTTCTCATTCCTGGTGACGACGGTCAGACCGTGATGGATAGCGGTCGCCGCGATCAAGGCGTCACCCAGCTGCCGACGGTCGGGAACCTGGATCGTGGCGCAGATCCTGCCGATCTCCGGTGTTATCGGCAGGAGGCGCGTCTCGTAACTTTCGCGGACGCCCATCAGCCAGCGGCGGAGCTCCGCACCCTGCTTCGGGTCACTGCGCTGCAGACCGAGCACGCCGACCTCGAGCTCGTAGTCGGTGATGACACTCACGTGCCACTCGTCCGTGGGAACGGTGTTCAGCCAGCGCACCACGCCCCTGTCAGCGCGCGATCCGCGCCGAAGCTCGGACAGGAAGTTGGTGTCGACGAGGTAGCGCATCAGAACTCGACGGGCGGCCGGTCCGGCGTGTTCGAGCGGATGTCGGCAAGGATACGGTCGAACTCGCCATCGTCTTGCGCGACGTGGCCGTCGGACATCGCCAGGAGATCGAGCAGCGACTTCTTCGGGGCGCTCGGCGCCAGCCTCTCGTATTCCTCGATGCTGAGGAGCACGTAAGCCGGCTGCGAGTGCCTGGTGACGAGCACCGGCTCGCCGTCCGCAATGCGCTGGGCCTTGGCGACGGACTGATTGAACTCACGTGCGGTCATGGTGAACATCGTGCACCCCGATCCCTGATGTAGTGAGAGTACTACACAGTGCCGGGACGAGCCGCCCCGGCAGGCGCGACGGAGCGGACGATTCGACGATGAGATCCGCACACCCGGCACTCAACCTCGGAATCCGCAGGATCCGGGCATCCGTGCCTTCGGTTTCTGTTGTCTTTTCCGATTTCGAGTGACAAGATCGGAACATGAGCGCCGATCTGCAACAGAAAGCACACGATCACCTCTGGATGCACTTCACCCGGCAGTCCACGATGGACCGCAGCGGAGTGCCGATCATCGTCCGCGGTGAGGGCCACCACATCTGGGACGACACCGGGAAGCAGTACATCGACGGGCTCTCCGGCCTGTTCGTCGTCAACGCCGGCCACGGACGCCGTCGCCTGGCCGAAGCCGCCGCGAAGCAGGCCGAGCAGCTGGCGTTCTTCCCGCTGTGGTCCTACGCACATCCGGCCGCGATCGAGCTCGCCGACCGCCTCGCCGGCTACGCGCCGGGCGATCTGAACCGCGTCTTCTTCACGAGCGGCGGCGGGGAGGCCGTCGAGACCGCGTTCAAACTCGCCAAGCACTACTGGAAGCTGCAGGGCAAGCCGACCAAGCACAAGGTGCTCTCCCGCGCGATCGCATATCACGGCACGACGCAGGGAGCCCTGGCGATCACCGGCATCCCCGCCATGAAGGCGATGTTCGAGCCGGTCACACCGGGTGGGTTCCGCGTGCCGAACACGAACATCTACCGCGCCGCCGAGATGGGGGCGCCGACGGATCCCGAGGCGTTCGGCGTCTGGGCGGCCGATCGGATCGAGGAGATGATCCAGTTCGAGGGCCCCGACACGGTCGCCGCGGTCTTCCTCGAGCCGGTGCAGAACTCGGGCGGCTGCTTCCCGCCGCCGCCCGGCTACTTCCAGCGCGTGCGCGAGATCTGCGACCGCTACGACGTGCTGCTCGTCTCCGACGAGGTGATCTGCGCCTTCGGCCGGATCGGACACATGTTCGCGTGCCACGCGTACGGCTACGTGCCCGACATCATCACCTGCGCGAAGGGCATCACGAGCGGCTACTCCCCCCTGGGCGCGGCGATCGTCAGCGACCGCGTCTACGAGCCGTTCGCGCACGGCGACCTGTCCTTCCCGCACGGCTACACGTTCGGCGGGCACCCGGTGTCGGCCGCGGTCGCGCTGGAGAACCTGAACATCTTCGAGGAGGAGAAGCTCAACGAGCGCGTGCGCGAGAACTCGCCGCTGTTCCGCGCGGAGCTCGAGACCCTGCTCGACCTGCCGCTCGTCGGCGACGTGCGCGGCGACGGCTACTTCTTCGGGATCGAGCTGGTCAAGGACAAGACCACGCGCGAGACCTTCGACGACGACGAGTCGGAGCGGCTGCTGCGCGGCTTCCTCTCCGGCGCTCTCTTCGACGCCGGGCTGTACTGCCGCGCCGACGACCGCGGCGACCCCGTGATCCAACTCGCCCCGCCGCTCACCGTCGGGCCGGCGGAGTTCCGCGAGATCGCCGGCATCCTCCGCGGGGTGCTCAAAGAGGCGGAGTCGGTTCTGTAGCGGCGCTGACGTCCTTCGGTCGCTGCGCTCGCTCAGGGACCGGACGCGAAGCGGAGCCTGAGCGAGCCGAAGGCGTGACGAAGGACGTCTCGCGGTCGGCGCGTCGATCGTGCTCCGAGCAGGTGCGGACAGGGGACCGCTCATGAGACCTCCGCAGTGAGTTCGCTGCGGATCCCCGGTCTACTTCGCCTGGAAGTCGAACGCCTTCAGGAGCTCGTCGATGGCCTGCTCGCGCTGCTCGCCGCCCTCGTCGAACATGTGTGCCACGTGCGTGCGCAGGTGGTTCTCCAGCAGCAGCTTGTTGAGGGACTCGAGCGAACGCTGGATCGCGCGGGACTGCGTGATGATGTCGATGCAGTACTCCTCGTTCTCGATCATCTTCGCGACGCCGCGGAGCTGCCCCTCGAGGATGCTGGTGCGATGCAGGGCGCGCTTCTTGATGTCTTCGATCACGAGGAGAGAGTACCGCCCGGCTCCCCCGGCTCGGATGCGCACCTGCAAGGATGGGCGCATGGCTCGCGCTCGTGAAGCACTGCTGTCCCCGGCGGATCTGGAGCGCCTGCGGGCCCTCCGGCGGATGAAGGCGGTCGCCCTCGCCGCGCTCGGGGTGATGGCAGTCGCGTTCGTCGTGGCGTTCTGGCTGCAGGGCCGCTACCCGTTGCTGGAGTACCTGCGCGCCGCCGCCGAGGGAGGCATGGTGGGCGCCCTGGCCGACTGGTTCGCCGTGACCGCCCTGTTCCGGCGCCCGCTCGGGCTGCCGATCCCGCACACCGCGATCATCCCCAACCGCAAGGACGAGATCGGGCGCACCCTGGGCGAGTTCGTCGAGACGAACTTCCTCTCGGCCGACGTCGTGCGCACGAAGCTGTCCGAGACGTCGATCGCCACGCGGCTCGGATCCTGGCTGCGCGTTCCCGCTCACGCGGAGCGCGTCGCGACCGAGGGATCCACGATCGCCTCCGCCGTGCTGCGCGCCCTGAGCGACGACGACGTGCAGAGCGTGATCGCGGAGCTCGCGCGCGAGCACCTGGTGGACCCGGAATGGGGAACACCTGCGGGCACTTGGCTGCAGCGCATCGTCGAGGCCGACGCCCATCACGGTGCCGTGGACCTCGCGGTCGACAGCATCGCCACGTGGCTGGACGGCAACGCCGTCGCGTTCCACGGGCTGCTCTCGCGTCGGCTGCCCGGGTGGGTGCCGCGGCTCGCGCACCGCTTCGTGGACGAGGCCGCCTACAACGAGGCCGTCCGGTTCGTGCGGGCGGTGCAGGCCGATCCGCACCACCCCGCGCGGCGCGCTCTGGACGGCTACCTCGCCCGCCTGGCGAAGAACCTGCAGCACGACCCCGCCACGCGTGCGCGCCTGGAGAACGCCAAGGCGGCCGTGTTCGACAGCCCGCGCGTGGGGGCCCTTGCCGCCGAGGCGTGGAACGCGGCGAAGACCGGGCTGCTGTCGGCGCTCGCGGATCCGGAGAGCGGGCTGCGCCGCCGCGCCGCCGTCGCGATCGGGGAGCTCGGCGATCGCCTGGCCACCGAGGACCCGCTGCAGCACCGCGTGGACACCTGGCTCACCGACGCCGCCGTGTTCCTCGTCGACCGCTACCGGCACGACATCGCCTCGATCATCACCGACACCGTGGAGAGATGGGATCCGGCCGAGACGACGGAGAAGATCGAACTCATGGTCGGCCGCGACCTGCAGTACATCCGCCTGAACGGCACTGTGGTCGGAGCGCTCGCAGGGCTGGCGATCTTCGCCGTGGCGCATGCGGTGATCCCGGTGTAGCCAGGCGGGGCGGGTGTGTCGTACCAAGCGGACTGTCACGATCGGCACAGATTGTCACGATCGGCACGCGGATCCGGCGATTTCGTATGCCGATCGTCACGAGGTGTGCTGATCGTCATGGAGGACAGCGCCTGAACCCCCGGTGTCTCGTGGGCCAGACAGGCGTTCGCCGCGGCGTCGTCGCGGAAAACCCGCGCCGTGGCACGCTGTTCAACGGATGCCGAGCGCGCGTCCGAGAAGGGACCCTCATGGCACTGTCGCACGATCCCCTGTGGCCCCGTGGCGGCGACTGGCCCGCCTTCGGCACACCCGCGGATGCGGTCCTGCTGGGCGTTCCGACCTGGCGCACCTCGCTGTCGCCCACGGGGGCGCACGCCACGCCGGCCGCGATCCGCGACGCCCTGCGCCGATACAGCCCGACGCTGATGGGCCCGCCCGCGGTCGACCTGAACGCCGTGCTGCGGATCGCCGACGCGGGCGACGTGCACGAGCCGGACGGGGACGAGGGCGTGGCGCGGGCGATCGCGCGCGTGTCCGAGCTGTCTGCGGCGTCGCGTCTCGTGATCGCGCTCGGCGGCGACAACTCCCTCACCTACCCCGTCGCCCTCGGATCCGGATCCACCGGCCTCATCACGATCGATGCGCATTTCGACCTGCGCGACGGCGTCTCGAACGGCTCCCCGGTGCGCCGCCTCGTCGAGGACGCCCCGGAGGGATCTGGCATCGACCCGCGCCGGATCGTGCAGATCGGCATCGCCGACTTCGCGAACTCCGCAGCCTACGCGCAGCGCGCCGCGGACTGGGGCATCCGGGTCATCACCCTGGACGAGGTGCGCCGCCGCGGCATCGACGACGCCGTGGCCGAGGCGGTCGAGATCGCCGGTGCCGGCGATGACTCTCGCGTGCACCTCGACATCGATGTGGACGCCTGCGACCGCGCCGCGACCCCGGGATGCCCGGCGAGCGTGCCCGGCGGGTTCGCGGCGTGGGAGCTGCGGTCCCTGGTGCGGGGCATCGCGTCCGACGCTCGCGTGGTCAGCGCCGACATCGCCGAGGTGGACGCCACCGCCGACGACGAGGACGCGCGCACGGTGCGCCTCGCCGCGCTGTGCGTGCTGGAGCTGCTCGCGGCGCTCGCCGGCCGAGCCTGAACCGCCCATGAGCGACGGGCACGCGCCCGATCCGTTCCTCAAGGGCGGCCCGACGCGGCGCACCGCGCTGGCCGTGCTCAACCGCCGCTGAGCACGGCGCGCTCTCAGAGCGTGCGCAGGGCCAGGTCGATCGGCTGGTCCCCCTCGTTGAACCGGATCGTGCGACGGATGGTGGCAGGCTCGATGAGCGTCTGCGCGATCACCGCGGCGACATCGGCGCGCGACACGCTGCCGGAGACGTCCGCCGTCGCATCGACCCGCCCCGTCGGCGCCTCAAGCGTCAGCCGGCTCGGCGCGAGCACCGTCCAGTCGAGCGACGTCGCGCGCAGGTGCTCGTCCGCGGCGGCCTTCGCCTCGGCGTACGCGAAGAAGGAGTTCGACGGGTCGATGCCGTGTGCGGGCGAGGAGCCGAAGTACGACACCATCACGTAGCGGCGGACCTCGGCGTCGCCGGCCGCGTCCATCGAGCGCACGGCCGCGTCGAGGTCCACGGCACGGCTGCGCTCCGGGGATCCGCCTCCCGCACCGGCCGACCACACGACGGCGTCGTGCCCGGCGATCAGCATCGCCATCGCCTCACGCGAGGCGGATTCGACATCGAAGACGACAGGATCCGCCCCTGCCGCCCGCACGTCGTCCGCCTGCCCGGCCTCGCGGATCACCGCGGTGACCTGATCGCCGCGCGCCGTGAGGAGAGGTTCGAGGAGGAGGGCCACCTTGCCGTGGCCGCCGAAGATCAGGATCCGTGCCATACCCCCACGCTATGCCCGATCGGCACCGATCGGGCCGGATCGCCCCACGGCGTCGCCCCGTGCCGTACCCGGCGTCCTGCCGCCCGCAGGCGTGGTCCGCCGCGGCAGCCGTGGTCTGCGCAGAGGCGCTGGGCTGAGCGAGCGGATCCGGAGGCGTCGCGATCTGCTCTACGCTGGCGGTCGGGACCACGAGAAGCGGAGCCGACGGTGACTCTCGATCTGAACAGCGACCTGGGCGAGTCCTTCGGAGCCTGGCGGTTGGGCGACGATGAGGCGATGCTGCAGGTCGTGACGAGCGCGAACGTCGCGTGCGGCTTCCACGCCGGCGACGCGGTCACCGCGCGTCGCACGGCCCGTCTCGCCGCCCGGCACGGCGTGGCCGTCGGCGCGCACGTCGGCTACCGCGATCTCGCCGGGTTCGGACGCCGTTTCGTGGATGTCGACGCCGCGACGCTGACCGACGAGACGCTGTACCAGATCGGAGCGTTGCGCGCCCTCGCCGCCGCGGAAGGGGTGCGCGTCTCCTACGTGAAGCCGCACGGGGCGCTCTACAACCGCATCGTGCACGACGAGGTGCAGGCCGCCGCGGTGATCGACGGGATCGTCGCGGCCGGTGACGACCTCGCCGTGATGGGCCTGCCCGGATCCCGCGTGCTGCAGCTGGCCGCCGGCCGCGGGCTGCGGGTGCTCCGCGAGGCGTTCGCCGACCGCGCCTACCGCGCCGACGGCACGCTGGTCCCCCGCTTTGAGCCGGGCGCGGTGCTGCACGACGCGGAGGCGATCGCCGCGCGCGTCGTCGGACTGGCGACGACCGGCACGGTGACCGCGATCACCGGGGAGCGCATCGAGATCGCGGCGGACAGCGTGTGCGTGCATGGCGACACCCCGGGCGCGGTCGCCATCGCGCGCGCCGTGCGCGCGGCGCTCGACCGCGCCGGCGTCGACGTCGCGCCGCCCGACGCCCCCTGATCCGACGATGCGCATCCTCACCGCCTCCGACCACGCACTGCTCGTCGAGGTCGACGACCTCGACGAGGCGCTCCGACGGCACCTCGCCTGGAGCGACGTCCCCGGCGTCGTCGAGCTGGTGCCGGCGGCGCGCACCGTCCTGGTCCGGTACGACCCCGCGCGCACGTCGGCGACGGCGCTGAGCGCACGGCTGCGTTCCTGGCCGGCGCCGGAGCGGGCGGCGATCGCGCAGGGCGAGGTCCGAATCCCGGTGCGGTACGACGGCGAGGACCTTCCTGCGGTGGCCGAGCTCCTGGGCCTCTCCGTCGACGAGCTCGCCGCCCGCCATCGGGCCGCGCGGTGGCGAGTCGCGTTCTCGGGCTTCGCGCCGGGGTTCGGCTATCTCGTCGGATCCGATCCGCTCTTCGACGTGCCCCGCCGCGCCACGCCTCGCACCAGAGTTCCCACCGGATCCGTCGGGCTCGCGGGCTCGTTCACGGGGGTGTATCCGCGGGAGAGCCCGGGCGGCTGGCAGCTCATCGGCCGCACCGACGCCGTGGTCTGGGACGCCGACCGAGACCCTCCGGCCCTGCTCGCGCCGGGGACGGGGGTGCGCTTCATCCTCGCCCCGCGTCCCCGGATCGTCGTGCCCGGCACGGCGCCGACGCCGGCACCGATGACGAGAAGCGGCGCGGAATCGGGAGCCGCCGAGCCGCGCCTCCTCGTCGCGGAGTCGAGCTTCCCGATCCTCGTCCAGGACCGCGGGCGGCCAGGTCGCGCCGCCCTCGGCGTCTCGGGGTCGGGCGCGGCGGACCGCATCGCCCTGCGCGACGCGAACGACGCGGTCGGCAACCCGGCCGGATCCCCGGTGCTGGAGCTGATGGGCGGGGCACGGCTGCGGTTCGAGGGTCTCCGCGGGGGCGACGTCGCCGTCGTCACCGGCGCCGACGGCCCGCTCCTGCTCACCGGCGCCGACGGCGAGGAGCACGAGCTCGAGCGGGGTGGGCCGTTCCCGCTCTCCACCGGCGACGAGCTGGAGGTGGGCTTCCCGACCCGGGGGCTGCGCAGCGTCCTGGCCGTGCGCGGAGGGTTCGTGGTCGGCCGCACGCTCGGAAGCGCCTCGACCGACACGCTCGCGGGCCTCGGCCCGGCACCGCTGCGGACCGGCGCGGCTCTGGGGATCGGCGATCCGCGCGCCGTCCGCGCCGCGGTGCAGCCGCTCCCGATCGCACGAGAGCTGCCCGCACCGGGCGACATCGCGGTGCTGCGGATCACGCTCGGCCCGCGCGAGGACTGGTTCGCGCCGAGCGCAGTCGAGGCGCTCCTCGGTCAGGACTGGGAGGTGACGCCGCACTCCGATCGCATCGGGCTGCGTCTGCGCGGCAGCACTCCCCTCGCTCGCGCGGAATTCGCGGAGCTGCCCAGCGAGGGCACGGTCACGGGGTCGATCCAGGTCCCCTCCGACGGCCAGCCGGTGCTGTTCCTGCCCGACCATCCGCTCACCGGCGGATATCCCGTCATCGGCGCGGTCGTGGACGCGGACCTCGATCTCGCCGGCCAGCTGCCGCCCGGATCCCGGATCCGCTTCGCGCTCGGCTGATCCCGATCAGGAGAACCGCACGCCGTCCTTCCAGACGGCGTCGACGAGCGGCACACCGGGGCGGTACGCGAGGTGCACCCGACTCGGGGCCTTCAGCAGCACGACGTCGGCGCGCATGCCGGGGGCGATGCGGCCGATGTCGTCGCGGCGCAGAGCGGCGGCGCCTCCGGCGGTCGCCGCGTGGATCGCCTCGGCGACCGTCATGCGCATGTCGCGCACCGCGACGGCGATACAGAACGGCATCGAGGAGGTGAAGCTGGATCCCGGGTTCGTGTCGCAGGCGATGGCCACCGTCACGCCGGCATCGATGAGCCGGCGGGCGTCGGGGTAGGGCTGCCGGGTGGAGAACTCCACGCCGGGCAGCAGCGTGAGGACGGTGTCGGATCCGGCGAGCGCCGTCACGTCGTCGTCGGTGAGGTAGGTGCCGTGGTCGATGGAGGCGGCGCCGAGCTCGACGGCCAGCTGCACGCCCTCGCCCGGGCCGAGCTGGCTCGCGTGCACGCGCGGCTGCAGCCCCCGGGCGACGCCGGCCTCGAGCACGCGGCGCGACTGCGGCACGGTGAACGCGCCGGTCTCGCAGAACACGTCGATCCATTTCGCGTGCGGGACGCAGGCGTCGAGCATCTCGCCGGTCACCAGGTCGACGTAGTCCTCGGCTCGGCCGGCGTACTCGGCCGGCACCACGTGCGCACCGAGGAAGGTGACCTCGGGCGTGACCTCGGCGGCGAGGCGGACCAGCCGCTCCTCGGTCGCCACATCGAGGCCGTAGCCGCTCTTGATCTCCACGGTCGTGGTGCCCTGCGCGAGCATCTCGTCGAGGAAGCCGCGCAGGCGTGCGCGCAGCTCGTCGTCGGTCGCGGCGCGGGTCGCGGCGACCGTGGAGCGTATGCCACCGGCGGCATATTTCTGACCCTGCATCCGGGCCTCGAACTCGGCGGCGCGGTCGCCGCCGAAGACGAGGTGGCTGTGGCTGTCCACGAAGCCGGGGATCACGGCACGGCCGGCGGCGTCGACCACGGTGAGTTCGTCGGCAGCCGGCGTTTCGTCTCTGCGTTTCGACTCGCCTTCGGCTCGCTCAACGACCCCGGGGCGATCCGGCTGCGCGGGTGCTCGCTCAACGTCCGCCGGGAGCGTCCGCTCAACGACTCCGGGAGCGTCCGCAGCGGAGCCGACCCAGGCGATCCTGTCGCCGTCGATGAGCACCGCGGCGTCGTGCAGGGTGCCGCAGATGTCCGTCGCTTCGGGCCCTTCGACGGACTCAGGGACCGAAGCGACGTTCGTCGTCAGCTCGCCGATGTTCGTGATCAGGATCCGCATGTCCTCAGCCTTCCGCACATCTCTTGGGGCAGTGCGAGCGAGGCACGCAGGTGACAGCGTTTCATCTCGGTCGCGCTGCGCGCGTCCTCGCTCAACGACCCCGAAGCAACACTCCGCGTCCTCCTCGCTCGACGACCCCGAAGCAACACTCGCGCGTCCTCGCTCAACGACCCCGGAAGCAACTCTCGGTGTCCTCGCTCGACGACCCCGGATCGACATCCCGAGCGGGGCTCAGAGCCCCATCGGGATCTTGAGGCCTCGCTCGCGCGCGATGTCCTTCGCGTGGTCGTAGCCCGCGTCGACGTGCCGCATGACGCCGGTGCCCGGGTCGTTGGTGAGCACGCGCTCGAGCTTCTCCGCGGCCAGGGCGGATCCGTCCGCGACGGTCACCTGACCGGCGTGGATGGAGCGGCCGATGCCGACGCCGCCGCCGTGGTGGATCGACACCCAGCTGGCGCCCGAGGACGTGTTCAGCAGAGCGTTCAGCAGCGGCCAGTCGGCGATCGCGTCGGAGCCGTCCTTCATGGCCTCGGTCTCGCGGTACGGCGAGGCGACGGAGCCCGAGTCGAGGTGGTCGCGGCCGATCACGATCGGTGCGGACAGCTCGCCCGAGGCGACCATCTCGTTGAACTTCAGGCCCGCCAGGTGGCGCTCCTTGTAGCCCAGCCAGCAGATGCGGGCCGGCAGGCCCTCGAAGTGCACCTTCTCGCCGGCCTTCTCCAGCCAGCGGTGCAGCGCGGCGTCCTCCGGGAAGAGCTCCGCGATCGCGCGGTCGGTCTTGTAGATGTCCTCCGGGTCGCCCGAGAGCGCGGCCCAGCGGAACGGGCCGCGGCCCTCTTCGAACTGCGGGCGGATGTACGCCGGCACGAAGCCGGGGAACTCGAACGCCCGGTCGAAGCCGCCGAGAACGGCCTCGGCGCGGATCGAGTTGCCGTAGTCGAACACCGCGGCTCCCGCGTCCTGGAACGCGACCATCGCGCGGACGTGCGCGGCCATGGCCTCACGCGAACGACGGGTGAACTCCTCGGGGTCGCGCTCGGCCTCGGCCTTCCAGTCCTCCACTGGGATGCCGATCGGCAGGTAGGCGAGCGGGTCGTGCGCGCTGGTCTGGTCGGTGACGATGTCGATCGGCGCGCCACGGCGGAACAGCTCCGGGAAGACCTCGGCGGCGTTGCCGACGATGCCGACGGAGAGGGCCTCGCCCGCCTCCTTCGCGGCGACCGCACGGGCGATCGCCTCGTCGAGATCGGTGTAGTAGACGTCCAGGTAGCCGTGGTCGACACGGCGCGCGAGGCGCGACTCGTCGACGTCGACGATGAGGCAGGCGCCGTCGTTCAGGGTGACGGCGAGCGGCTGCGCGCCGCCCATGCCGCCGGCGCCGCCGGTGAGCGAGAGGGTGCCCTTGAGCGACTCCTTGCCGAGCGAACGGGCGACGGCGGCGAACGTCTCGTAGGTGCCCTGCAGGATGCCCTGGGATCCGATGTAGATCCAGGAGCCGGCCGTCATCTGGCCGTACATCATCAGACCCTCGGCCTCGAGCTTGCGGAACTCGGGCCAGGTGGCCCAGTCTCCGACGAGGTTGGAGTTGGCGATGAGCACGCGCGGCGCCCACTCATGGGTGCGGAACACGCCGACCGGCTTGCCGGACTGCACGAGCAGGGTCTCGTCGGGCTCGAGCTCGTCGAGGGTGCGCACGATCGCGTCGTACGCCTCCCAGCTGCGCGCGGCGCGGCCGGTGCCGCCGTAGACCACGAGGTCCTCGGGGTGCTCGGCGACCTCGGGGTCGAGGTTGTTCATGAGCATCCGCTTGGCGGCCTCGGCGCCCCAGCTCTTCGCGGTGCGCTCGTTGCCGCGGGGAGCGCGGATGTGGCGGGTCGGATCCGACAGGGTCGGCCCTTCGACCGGTTGCTGAGCCTGTCGAAGCACAGGGACCGAAGTGGTGGTGGTGGTGTCAGTCATTCGCGTGCTCCTTCGCAATCGCAGCGATCTGGCCGGACTGCACGAGCGCAGTGACGGCCTCCATGTCAGGGCTGAGGAATCGGTCCGGGCCGGGGCCGCCGGCCACGGTGCGGACGAGGTCGCGGACGGCGCCGGTGGCCGGTCCTGCCTCGAGCGGCGCGCGCAGGTCGAGCGCGCGGGCGCCGGTGAGGATCTCGATCGCGAGCACGCGGCCGAGGCCGTCGATCGCGCGACGGAGCTTGCGGGCCGCGGCCCAGCCCATCGAGACGTGGTCCTCCTGCATCGCGGAGGACGGGATCGAGTCGACCGAGGCGGGCACCGCGAGGCGCTTGAGCTCGGAGACGATGCCGGCGGCGGCGTACTGCGCGATCATCAGACCGGAGTCGACGCCGACCTCGTCCGCGAGGAACGGGGGAAGGCCGTGGCTGCGGGCCGGGTCCAGCGCGCGGTCGGTGCGGCGCTCCGCGACCGAGGCCACGTCGGCGACCGAGATCGCGAGGAAGTCGAGCACGGCCGCGACAGGGGCGCCGTGGAAGTTGCCGTTGGACTCGATGCGGCCGTCGCTGGTGACGACCGGGTTGTCCACGACGCTCGCCAGCTCGCGCTCGGCGATCATGGTGGCGTAGGCGGCGGTGTCACGCGCGGCGCCGTGCACCTGCGGCGAGCAGCGCAGCGAGTAGGCGTCCTGCACGCGGCCGTCGCCGGGACCCTTGTGGCTGTGCACCATCGGGGAGGATCCGAGGAACGCCCGCAGGTGCGACGCGGACACGGCCTGCCCGATCTGCGGGCGCAGCGCCATCAGATCGGCGGCGAAGACCGCGTCGGTGCCGAGCTGCGACTCGATCGACATCGCCGCGGCGATGTCGGCCGTGATGAACAGGGTGTCGAGGTCGTGCAGCGCGAGCGACAGCATGCCAAGCATGCCGTCGGTGCCGTTGATGAGGGCCAGGCCCTCCTTCTCCTGCAGCGCGAGCGGCGCGATGCCGGCCGCGGCGAGCGCATCGGCGGCGGGAGCGACGGTCCCTGAGCCTGTCGAAGGGCCCGACACGACGCGGACGTCGCCCTCGCCCATGCTGGCCAGCGCCACGTGGGCGAGCGGGGCCAGGTCTCCCGAGCAGCCCAGCGAGCCGTACTCGCGGACGATCGGGGTGATCCCGGCGTTGAGCATCGCGGCGTAGGTCAGGGCGACGACCGGGCGTACGCCGGTGTGGCCGGACGCGAGCGTCTGCAGGCGCAGCAGCTGCAGGCCGCGGACGACCTCGGTCTCGACCTCCGCGCCGGTGCCGGCCGCGTGCGAGCGGATCAGGCTGAGCTGCAGCTGGCGGCGGCGCTCCGGGGCGATGAAGGTGGTGGCCAGCGCCCCGAAGCCGGTCGAGACGCCGTAGTGCGGCTGGGGGTCTGCGGCCATGCCTTCGATGACGCCCCGCGAAGCCGCGACGCGGTCGAGAGCTGCGGCGTCGATGACGACGGGCGCGTGGTAGCGGGCGACGGCGACGACATCCTCGGGGCGCAGGGGCGCCGCACCGATGAGGATGGGGGAAGTGTGGGGCATGAGACGATTCCACACCCTGCGCTTCCGCTCGGTGAGGGGCATCTGACATCCTGTGTCTGTGATACCAGACACCTCGGCTTCTGCCGATCGGAACGCGCCTCAGGTGCCCGCCGCCGACCACACGATGCGGATCCTGCGCTTCCTGGCCCGCCGTGCGGGACCGGTCGCCGCGTCGGCCCTCGCCCGTGAGCTGGAGATCCCGCGCTCGACGGTCTACCACCTGCTCGCGACGCTCGAGGCGCACGGCTTCGTCGTGCATCTGCCGCACGAGCGCCGTTGGGGCCTCGGCACGAGCGCGTTCGAGCTCGCCGGGGGCTACGCCCGACAGGAGCCGCTGGCCCGGCTCGGCCGCCCGCTGCTGGCCGGGCTCGCCGACCGCCTCGGCGAGAGCGCGCACCTGGCGGTGATGACCGGGCGCGACGTGCTGTACATCGTCGAGGAGCGGGCCCTGCGCCGCCCCGCCCTGATCACCGATGTGGGCGTGCGCCTGCCCGCGCACCTCACCGCGACCGGCCGGGCCATGCTCGCCGCCCTCCCCCGCGAGCAGGTGCGCGCGCTGTATCCGGATGCCGCGTCGTTCGCGCAGCGCACGGGCGGCGGACCCTCCCGCCTGCGCGAGCTGAACGAGCTGCTGCGCGAAGTGCGCCGCGACGGCGTCGCCCGCGAGGACGGCGAGGTGACCCCGGGCTTCCGCTCGGTCGGCATCGCCGTGCGCGACCATGTGGACTGGCCCGTCGCGGCGGTCGCCGTCACCTGGTCCGAGGAGGCCGCCGTCGATGAGACGGCCATCGTCGCCGCCGTCGCGGAGACGGCGCGGCAGCTGCAGCGCCGGCTGGGCTACGGAACGCACCCGCGCTCCTGACCCCGAGAAGGCCCCCGATCCCGCGTTTCCCTCCCTCGACCGCTTTCCCCTCCCCGTGATCGCGCACGCCGGAGGAGGGAAACGGAGCCAGAGGAGGGAAAGACGATCCCGCGCCCGCGCCCGCCGCATCCGTGCCCGCACAGCCCGAAACGGGATCCGTGCGCTCACACGGCCCGCGCAAAGGACGCCGCGTCAGGATCGGCGTGTGCGGACGTCGACCGAACGCGCGCGCCCCGCGCGCCTGAGCCCGGCGCGTGCCGCCGTCATCGCGGGCATCGTCGGCACGGCGGCGGGGGTCGCCGGGTCGTGGATCCCGTCGTTCTGGGGCGACGAGGCGGCCAGCGTCATGTCGGCCTCGCGCACCTGGCCCGAGCTGTGGCGGATGCTGCAGGCCGTGGACGGCGTGCACGGCGTCTACTACGCGTTCCTGCATGTCTGGATCGGGCTGTTCGGGGCGGGCGAGTTCTCGGTGCGACTGCCGAGCGCGATCGCCGCCGGGTTCCTGGCCGCGGGGACCGCCGTGCTCGTGGGGCGGTTCGGCGGGACGCGGCTCGCGCTCGTCGCCGGGATGATCGCCGCACTGCTGCCGCGCACCGTGCTCATGGCCGCCGAGGCCCGCTCGTACGCGATCGGATCCGCGATCGCGGTGTGGCTGACGGTGCTGCTCGTGGACCTGATGGCGCGGCGAAGGCCGTGGTGGGCGTGGGCGGGCTACACCCTGGGCATCACCGCCTCGATCTACGTCTTCCTCTATCTGGGACTCCTGCTCGCGGTGCACGGGCTCTTCGTGCTCGTCTTCCATCGCCGGCTGCTGTCGCGCTGGGCGGTGCACGCCGCGGCGTCGGTCGCACTCGCCCTGCCGATCGTGCGGCTCGCCGCCGGCGAACGCGACCAGATCGGCTTCCTCGCGCACCGCGACTACCTCACCCCGCTCAACATCCTCGCTCTGCAGTGGTTCGACCCGGTGACGGCCTGGCTCTGCTGGGCCCTCATGCTGCTCGGCGCCGGGGCGGCGTTGCGCGCTCGGCGCCAGGACAGAGATGCCGCCCGTCTGAGCGCGCTCGCGCTGCTCTGGCTGGTGCTGCCGACCGTCGCGATCGTCATCGCAAGCGTCACGATCACGCCGATGTACACGGTGCGCTACCTGTCGTTCTGCACCCCCGCGGCGGCGATCCTCGTCGCGATGGGCGTGACAGCCGCGGCCCGCACGATCGCGCGGCGCACCCCGGGGCGCGCGACGACTGCCGGGGGGATTCTCCTCGTGGTCGTGCTCGCCGCCTTCGTGCCGAACGCGATCGTGCAGCGCGGCCCCTACGCGAAGGACGGCAGCGACTGGCGCGCGGCCGCCGCCTACCTGCGCGCGCACGCCCGCGCCGGTGACGCCGTGGTCTACGACGACCGTCCGAAGAACTCGGAGGAACCCCGGCTGATCCCGGCGGTCTACCCCGCGAGCGTCGCCGGGCTGCGCGACCCCGCGCTGATCGCATCGTTCCGCACCCGGGCGGCGCTCTGGGATCGCACGCTGCCGAACGGCGCCCTCACCGCGGCCGAGCTGGGAGCCCAGGTGTGGGCGGTCGAGCGCGGACCCGACGCCGCACACTCCCCCGATGTCGAGCATCTCCGGGCCCTCGGCTACCGCATCGCCTCGGCGCACCGGATCAACGTGACGACGATCGTCGGTCTCACCTCGGGCGACGCCGAAGGCGTGCCGTAGGCGGAACGGGCGTTCACCTGACGGGCCGCGCAGCGGGAGCGACATCCGGTCCCTGAGGTTGTCGCCGGTCCCCGAGCTCGTCGAAGGGCCCTGAACTCGTCGCCGGTCCCTGAGCTCGTCGAAGGGCCGGATCCGCGAGCTGGACGCTTCGACAGGCTCAGCGACCGGCGACCCATCGCCACGGCCTCCTACCGCGCGACCGGCACGTACATGACGACGGTCAGCCCCGGTGCGTCCGCCGGAACGAGGCTGTGATGCTCGAACTCGAGCCGCCCGTCCCTGGGGTGCTGGAACACCCGCTGCCGGGACGCGAAGCGCTCCACCGCGTGCTCGGCCCACTGGATCCGGAAGTCGTCGCTGACGTCGAGCAGCCGCTCGATCAGGGCGCGATGCCGATCAGAGCTCAGCCGCACGCCCGACTCCGCGCGGAACTCGGCCAGGAACCGCCGGCTCTCCTGATCCCAGTCCGGCAGCATCCGGCGCAGCCGCGGATCCGTGTAGATCAGCCAGAGCAGGTTGCGATCGGCCGGATCCACGGCGGCGATCGGCTCGTACAGGCGCGCATACGGGGCGTTCCAGGCCAGGATCGCCCAGTCGCTCGCGACGACGAAGGCGGGGAAGGCGAGCGCATCGACGAGCCGCTGCAGATGTTCGGGGATCTGCTCGGTCTCCTCGGCGGCGGCGTCCTCGGCCGGCCCCGCGAGGCGCACCACGTAGTCGGTCTCGGCGGCGCTCAGCTGCAGCACCCGGGCGACGGCCCCCAGCACCTGCCGCGAGACGCCGATGTCGCGCCCCTGTTCGAGCCAGGTGAACCAGCTCGCGCTGACCCCGGCGAGGGCGGCGACCTCTTCGCGGCTGAGGCCGATGTCGCCGCGCCGAGCCGCCTGCGGCAAGCCCAGCGCGGAGCGGCTCGCCGCGCGACGGCGGGAGGCGAGGAACTCCCCCAGCTGCTCGCGCCGAGGGGTGCGCGGACGGATCATGACCGGCGCCTGCGTGCGAGGGCCGCCGGGAGGCCGCTCCCGTCGCAGAAGATGCCGCTCTGAACGCCGCAGAGCGGCATCTTCTGCGACGGGAAGGATCCAGACCTCCCCGGATCCGGATCGCCTTCCTTCTCTGCGCGACGGCTCATGTGAAAACAGTACTCCGAGTACTAGTACAAACCCTCCTCGCGTGCGGGCTCGGCAGAACCCCGCCGCAGGTCCACAATGGTCACCATGGTCGCTTATCGCTCTCGCACGGTCACCCACGGACGCAACATGGCCGGCGCCCGCGCCCTCTTCCGCGCCGCCGGCGTCGACGGCAAGGATCTGGGCCGCAAGCCCATCATCGCCGTCGCGAACTCGTTCACCGAGTTCGTGCCGGGGCACACGCACCTCGCCCCGGTCGGGCGCATCGTGTCGGAGGCGATCAGCGAGGCCGGCGGGATCCCGCGCGAGTTCAACACGATCGCGGTCGACGACGGGATCGCGATGGGTCACGGCGGCATGCTGTACTCGCTGCCCTCCCGCGATCTCATCGCCGACTCCGTGGAGTACATGGTCAACGCGCACTGCGCCGACGCCCTCGTCTGCATCTCGAACTGCGACAAGATCACACCGGGCATGCTGCTCGCGGCCCTCCGCCTGAACATCCCGACCGTGTTCGTCTCGGGCGGCCCGATGGAGGCCGGCCGGGCCACGCTCGTCGACGGCACCGTGCGCTCGCTCGACCTCGTGGACGCGATCAGCGACGCGGTGAACGAGAAGATCTCCGACGCCGACATCCTGCGCATCGAGGAGTCGGCCTGCCCGACCTGCGGATCCTGCTCCGGCATGTTCACCGCCAACTCGATGAACTGCCTCACCGAGGCGATCGGCCTCTCCCTGCCCGGCAACGGATCCGTGCTCGCGACCCACACCGCCCGCAAGGCGCTGTACGAGAAGGCCGGATCCCTCGTCGTCGACATCGCCCAGCGCTACTACGAGGGCGATGACGAGAGCGTGCTGCCCAAGAGCATCGCCACCGAGGCCGCGTTCGGCAACGCCATGGCGCTGGACATCGCGATGGGCGGATCCACGAACACGATCCTGCACCTGCTCGCCGCCGCGCACGAGGCCGGGGTCGACTTCGGCCTCGCCGACATCGACGCGATCTCGCGCCGCGTGCCGTGCCTCGCGAAGGTCGCCCCGAACTCGGCCGGCGGCCGCACGTACTACATGGAGGACGTGCACCGTGCCGGCGGCATCCCCGCCCTGCTCGGCGAGCTGCGCCGCGGCGGCCTTCTCGACGACTCGGTGCACACGGTGCACGCCGCGACGCTCGGCGAATGGCTGGACGAGTGGGACATCCGCGGCGGTTCGGCGTCGACCGAGTCCGAGGACCTGTGGCATGCGGCCCCCGGCGGGCGCCGCTCGTCGACCGCGTTCTCGCAGTCCGAGCGCTGGGCCTCGCTCGACACCGACGCCGAGGGCGGCTGCATCCGCGACGTGGCGCACGCCTACTCGAAGGACGGCGGCCTCGGCGTGCTGCACGGCAACATCGCCGAGAACGGCGCGGTCGTGAAGACCGCGGGCGTGGACGAGTCGATCTGGACGTTCTCCGGCCCCGCCGTGGTCTGCGAGTCGCAGGACGAGGCGGTCGAGAAGATCCTGAACAAGCAGGTGAAGGAGGGCGACGTCGTCGTCATCCGCTACGAGGGCCCCAAGGGCGGCCCCGGCATGCAGGAGATGCTGTACCCGACGTCGTTCCTGAAGGGCCGCGGGCTCGGCAAGGCCTGCGCCCTGATCACCGACGGGCGCTTCTCCGGCGGCACCTCGGGCCTGTCCATCGGGCACGTCTCGCCCGAGGCGGCCGCGGGCGGCATGATCGCGCTCGTCGAGGACGGCGACCTCATCTCGATCGACATCCCGACCCGCACGCTCGAGCTCGACGTGCCGTGGGAGGTGCTGGAGCGCCGCCGCGAGCACCTTGAAGCGAACGGCGGCTACCGGCCGCGCAACCGCGTCCGCGAGGTCAGCCCCGCGCTGCGCGCCTATGCGCACTTCGCCCAGTCGGCCGACAAGGGCGCGATCCGCATCGTCCCGGAGCTCTGAGCCGGGCAGCGGCTCCGGCTCAGAGACGGAAAACGTCGCTTCCGTTCGGCGGGGAGCGACGTTTTCCGTCTCCGGGGCGCTGCTCCGGCGTCGCTGGAAGCGGCGGCGGGGCCGGCAGAGCCCGTCGCGCCCAGGCAAGGCCATCGCTGAGCGCGTCGATGGCTCCCGCGCTCTCGGCCGTCGGTCTGGCGGGGATGCCGGCGCGCGCGGCGATCGCCTGAGCCGGCCTCACCCCCCGGCCTCACCCGCCGGTCGAGGCGCGCACGATCAGGGCGCCGTGCTCGGGCGGCGGCACCTCGAGCACGAGCTCCGGCTCGAGCTGCCCCAGCAGCTCGGCCACGGCCTGCCGCCCCAGCGCCTGCGGCTGCAGATCGACGGCGGTGATCTCCGGTGCGGTCCTGCGCAGGCTCTCCGCATCGGACCCGCACACGACGCGCATGTCCTCCGGCACGCGGACGCCCCGGGCCACGAGCCGGTCCACGAAGACACGGGCGTGGTCGCTGGTCAGGCAGTAGACGCCGTCCGGCGGCTCGGGCAGGCCGAGCAGCTCGTCCGCGACCGCGACCAGATCGGCCGGTTCCGCCAGCTCCGGCACGTGCCGCACCAGCTGCGCATCCGTCCGGATCCGCTCCCGGTAGCGCCGCTCCGTCGCGGCGTTCCACTCGATCCGATCCGTGCCCACGATGAGGGCGATGCGCTGCGCCCCGGACGCGACGAGGTGGTCGAGCACGCGATCCGTGATCAGAGGCGTGGCGATGTCGATCACGTGCGGATCGGCGGGATCCATCGGATCCGCCCCCACCAGCGTGTACGGCATGCCTCCTGCGCGCAGGGCGGCCACGAGCCGGTCGTCCTCGACCGGGTCGGTCACGATGATGCCGTCACACGCCCAGGCCGTGGCCGACGCCTGCGGCACGGTCGGATCAGCGACCAGCATGAGCGCGTAGCCCCGCGCGAGCGAGGTGAGCGCGGCCGCCCCGGCGAACCGGGGGAAGTAGTCGACGCCCTGGATCTGCTGCGGCTCCGCCCCCACTGCGGGGCGCAGCACGAGCCCGATCACGCCGAGCCGGCTGCGCCGCAGACCGCTCGCGACCACGTCGGGGTGATAGCCGAGCTCGGTCGCCGCCGCCCGCACACGGGCCTGGGTCGCCGGATTCACGACGCCGTTGCCCGAGAACGTGTGCGACACCGTGGTCACCGACACCCCCGCGCGACGGGCCACATCGCGGATCGTGGATCGCTGTCTGCGCATGCCGTGATGATAATCGCGGAATCCGCTTGTCCAAATCGTTTTGGATCTTTAGCGTTGCGTGTCGAGCGCGAACAAGGACGTCGCGCACCCGACCTTTCGCCCTGGAGGATCCATGTCGCAGACGACGCCCCCCGTGACCGATTCCGCTCCCGCCCTCACCCATCCCGTGCCCACCGACAGCGCCGTGCGCGTCGAGACGCACGGCATCGACTACATCCCCGCCACCGAGCGCCACGGCCGCGCCCGCGACCTGTTCGCCGTGTGGGCGGCGCCCAACGTGAACTTCCTCGCCGTCGTGATCGGCGCGACCCTCATGCTGCTCGGGCTCGACCTGTGGCAGGCGCTGCTCGCCATCGTGATCGGCAACCTGTTCTCGATCGTCACCGGCGTCGTGGCCGGATCCGGTCCCGCCGCAGGCACCCCGAGCGAGGTGATCACCCGGGCGATGTACGGCACCATCGGCAATCGGTTCAACGTCGCGATCGCCGGCTGGCTGATCAGCGTCTGCTACCTCGCCATCAACTGGGCGGCGGCCACGACGGTCGCGGTCGGACTGTTGGGCCGGCTCGGCGTCCCCTCGAACGGCTGGACCATCGCCATCTGCGCGATCGTGATCGCCGCCGCCACCATGGTGATCAGCGTCTACGGCCACGGGCTGATCATGCGCCTGTACCAGCCGCTCGCGATCCTGCTCGCCGTGATCTTCGCCGTGATGGCGATGTTCGTCGTCGGGGGCGCGCACTGGAGCTACACGCCCGCCGAGCCGCTGCACGGCCTGGATCTGGCGGCGATGATGGCCGCGGGCATCGCGCTGGTCGCGTCCGGCCCGCTGTCCTACACGAACAGCGCCGACTTCGCGCGCTATCTGCCCGCGAGCACCCGGGTGCGCGACGTCGCCCTGTGGACCGCACTCGGCACGTTCATCCCCGGGGTGCTCGCCACGTTCGTCGGCGCGCTGGCCGCGAGCGCGGTGGACATGTCGGCTCCGGAGGCGGGCCTGGAGAAGTTCCTGCCGGGCTGGTTCGCGCCGGTCTTCCTCATCTCGGTCATCATCGGGACGATCGCGAACAACGCCATGACGGCCTACAGCTCCGGCCTCGCCCTGCAGGCCGTCGGCATCCGCCTCCCGCGCTCGCGCACCGTGCTGCTGGACGGCACCGTCGGCGTGCTCATGACGCTGTTCGCCCTGCTGGTGTGGAACTTCCTGGACAGCGTCTCGAGCGCCCTGCAGCTCGCGGTCGCGATCCTCGCCCCGGTCATGGGCGTCTACCTCGCCGACATGCTGTGGCGGCGCAACCGCTACGACGGCGCGGCGCTGGCCGACGACAGCCGCGGCAGCCGGTTCTGGTTCAGCGGGGGCGTGCACATCGCCGGTGCGGTGGCCGTGCTCGTCGGCATCGGCGCGGCCCTGCTGTGCAGTGCGACGCTCGTGTACGTCGGCCCGGTCGCCGTGCTCCTCGGCGGGATCGACCTGTCCGTCCCGGTGGGCCTGATCGTGCCGTTCGTCATCTACCTGGCGCTCGTGCGCCGCTCGCCCCGCTCGCAGGCCTCGCTGTGAGCCCCCGGATCCGGACAGAGAAGGACCAGAACGCATGACCTCCCAGGGCACCTGCACGACCCACTACCGCGGCGGCGCGATCTTCACCGCCGACACCCAGCCGTGGGCCCAGTCGCTCATCGTCGAAGACGGACGGGTCCTCTTCGTCGGGACTACGGCCGCCGCCGACGCGTTCGCGGCGGAGACCGTGGTCGAGCTGGACGGGGCTCTCGTGATCCCGGGCATCGTGGACGCGCATACGCACCTCATCGGCCTGGGCGAGTCGCTCGAGCAGGTGGATCTGCACGACGCGCCGGATCTCGCCGGGATCCAGGCCCGGGTCGCCGCCGCGGCCGCCGCGGATCCTGCGGCCCCGCGGATCCAGGGGCGCAGCTGGCTGTTCTCGAGCCTCGTCGGGAAGGCCCCGCACCGGGACATGATCGACGCCGTGGTCGCCGACCGGCCGGTGTACCTGCATGCGAACGACAGCCACTCCGCCTGGGTGAACACTGCCGCGCTCGCCGAGCTCGGCATCGACGACGACACGCCGGATCCCCTCGGCGGCACGATCCAGCGCGACGCCGACGGGCACGCCACCGGCATGCTGCGGGAGAACGCGGTGTTCGCGTTCCTGCGCCCGCGGCTCGACGCCCTCACGAGCGATGCCGAGCGCGAGGCGCAGTTCGAGGCCGCTCTGCGCACCTACCTCGACGCGGGCGTCACCGCGGCGGTCGACATGGCATTGTCGGAGCCCGAGCTGCGGGCGATGCTCGCGGTCCAGGAATGGCATGGCGGCACGCTGCCGATGCACGTCGCCGCGCACTGGGCCGTGTACCGCACGGGGACCGCGGAGGGTGACGCCGCCGCCGTGGACCGCGCGGTCGCGCTGCACCGCGAGCACACCGGACCGGGTCTGCGGATCGCCGGCATCAAGCTCTTCGTCGACGGGGTGATCGACAGCTGCACCGCCGCCATGCGCGCGCCGTTCGCCGACGGATCGCAGCCGGAGGCCCTGTGGGACCTGCCCTCGCTCACGGCCGTGGTCACCCGCGCCGACGCGGCAGGACTGCAGATCGCGATGCATGCGATCGGGGACGCCGCCTCCGCGCTCGCCCTGGACGCGCTCGAGGCCGCGGTGGCCGCCAACGGTCCGCGCGAGCGCCGTCATCGCATCGAGCACCTGGAGACCGTGGATCACGCCACCCCGCTGCGCCTGGCGCGGCTCGGTGTGATCGCGTCGCTGCAGCCCGTGCACTGCGATCCGGCGATCCAGGACAACTGGCGCGCGATGCTCGGCGACGACCGCGTCGAGCGCGGCTACCCCTGGGGCGAGTTCGCCGAGGCGGGGGCGACCCTCGCGCTCGGCACGGATGCGCCGACGGCGCCGTTCAACCCGCTGCCGAACCTGTTCATCGCCACGACCCGGCGGTCGGCCTTCGATCCCGCGCTCGCGGCGAACGTGCCCGGCAACGCGATGGCGATCGCCGACGCGGTGCGCCGCGCCACCCGCGACGCCGCCTACGCGTGCGGCTGGGAGGGCGAGCTCGGCGTGCTGCGCGCGGGAGCGGCGGCGGACTTCGTGGTCCTGGACGCGGATCCGTTCCGCGACGGACCGGAGGCGTTCCTCACCGCACGGGTGCGCACCACGGTCGTCGCCGGGCGCGACCGCGCCGCGGTGACCGCCGACGCCCTCGCCTCTGGGCGCTGAGGACCGTCCCCCGGGGTCGTTGAGCGAGGACGGCGAAGCCGACCGCTCCCCCGAGGTCGTTGAGCGAGGACGGCGAAGCCGACCGAGACGAAACGAGGTGCTCTCACAAGTGCGCCGCGTTTCGTCTCGCTCCGCTCGCTCAACGACCACAGAGCAGACGCTCCGCCTCCCCCATGGTCGTTGAGCGAGGACGGCGAAGCCGACCGAGACGAAACGAGGTGCTCTCGCGAGCGCGCCGCGTTTCGTCTCGTGGAGACCCGCACTGAGCGAGCGCAGCGAGTCGAAGTGTCGCTCAACGACCCCGAGAGGGGGTGCCAACTCACACGACCTCCGGGGGGACGGGCGGATCCGCGGATCACCGCTCGTACAGCAGGATCACACTGCCGGCGCCGTCGACGCGGCGGGTCTCGCGATAGCCGAGCGACCGCAGATCGCCGAGTCCCCAGGTGTCCTCGACGCCGGCGAACTTCAGCTCGACCACCCACACCCGTCCGACGCCGTCGAAGCGCCCCATCCCGGCCGCACGCGGGATGCCGTAGGTCTGGTCGTACCACGTGTAGGACTTCTGAAACGGCGTCTTGAGCAGCAGATCCGTGACGTTGCGGAACGCCGCCGGATCCGTCGCCTTCGCGAGCCGCGTGCGCTGGGACGGCCGCGCGCCGTCGTCGAACACGACCCCGTCTCCGGGCACGGCGTTCGCACGGATGAAGGCCGCGATGTCGTTCCAGTCAGACTGGTTCTTGGCGTACGGCCCGCGCTGCAGGGCCGCCACGGGCACCGCCGCGATCACGACGGCGGCGACCGAGACCGCCACGAGCACGGCGCCCAGACGAGGTCGCGCGAGTCGCGCGAGCCGCCGCACCCCGAGCGCCATCACGATCGCGACCGCGGGAGCGGAGAACGTGCCGTAGCGGGCGGTGTAGCCGGAGACGAACGGGCTCGCGGCGATCAGGATCCCCATCGGCACGCCCATCCAGCTCAGCGCCACGGTCTCCAGCCGCAGCCCGAGCGCAGCGCCGGAACGCCGGATCCGCATCGCTTCGACGGCGAAGCACACGACGGCGACGAGGATCAGAGCCCAGCCGATGACGGCAAACCACCACTCCTGGAACCACATGCTGCGCAGCACGACGTCGGGCGTGATCGACTCGCGCACCGCGAGGAAGGCGATCTGGCGGCGCTGCAGGAAGCCGAACCAGGCCAGCGGGGACGCGAGCAGAAGCGCCACCGCGGTGCTCGCCGCGGCCGCCCGCCAGCGTCGGCGCAGGGGCTTGCAGCACAGCAGGATCACGGCGACCGCGGGCACCATGAGGGCGAGGTAGAGGAAGAGCCAGATCCCGACGGTGAGCACGGCCGTGTATGCGATCCACCCGCCGAGCGCGCGGGAATCGCGCCGGCCGATCTCGACGAGGATCGCGATCAGCACGGCGGCGAGCGCCGCCGTCATCGCGTAGGAACGGGCCTCCTCCCCCGCGAAGATCAGCCGAGGCAGCACTGCCGCGAACACGCCGGCGAGCACCGCGAAGGGCAGCGTGCCGAAGCGTCCGGACAACCAGACCACCGCGGCCGCGCAGACGCCCATCGCGAGCGCCGACGGGAGCCGGATGGAGAACGCGCTCGGTCCGAACACGTCGATCCAGGCGTGCAGGCCGAGGTAGTACAGCCCGTGCACCGCGTCGACGTAGCTCAGCATGTGCCAGAGCGACGGCAGCGGCCGCGTCGCCGACATGAGGCTCGCGGCCTCGTCGCCCCACAGCGACGGGATCCAGGATCCTGCCGCGCTCGCGGCAACGGCGAACAGCCCGATCAACGCCGCCCACAGACCGAGCCGACGGGGATCGGCGAGCCGCTCGCCCGCGTCAGGGGTCTCCGCGGCCGCCGCACGGTGCAGGGCCTGACTGGTCACGTCGCCCGAGCGTAGCGTGCACGTCTTGGCGTCCCCTCCGAGCATCCGACCCCGGCCCCGTGCCGCACGGCGTCCGCGCAGGCCCCGTCACCACCCGGTCGCCCACCGTTCTCCAAGTGTTCGCTCGGGTGCTCCTCATATCCTGGATCCGTGTCCCTCTCCTCCTCCGTGCGGCGCTTCCGCTCCACCGCCCGACGCCTGAAGCGCGCCGTCGACGCGGAGCGCATCGCCTTCTGGCGCTCCCGTCCCGTGCGCCCCGATCAGGTGCTGTACGAGTCCTTCGCCGGCAACGGCATGCTCTGCAACCCGGAAGCGATCTTCCGGCGCCTGCTGGCGGACCCGGCCTACGCGCATCTGACCCACGTCTGGGTGCTCGCCGACGATGACGCGATCGCCCGGTTCCGGGCCGAGTTCGCGGGCCGCCGGGGCGTCTCGTTCGTGCGGCGGGGATCCGCGTCGTACCGCCGGGCCCTCGCGATCAGCGGATGGCTGGTCAACAACGCGACGTTCCCGAGCTGGTTCGGCAAGCGCGCGGGCCAGGTCTACCTGAACACCTGGCACGGCACGCCGCTGAAGCTCATGGGCTTCGACATGCCCTCGGGCGCCGTGCAGTCGGCCAACACGCTGCGCAACTTCCTGATGTCGGACTACCTGCTCGCCGCGAACCCGTTCATGGCCGAGACGATGTACGAGGGCGCCTACCGGCTCACCAACGTCTATCCCGGAACCCTCATCGAGGAGGGCTACCCCCGCATCGACCGGCAGCGCCTCGACGCCGCCGAAGAGGCAGCGGTGCGCGCAGAGCTCGAGGGCAGCGGAGTGCTCCTCGGCGGCAAGCCGATCGTGCTGTTCGCTCCCACCTGGCGCGGGAGCTCGTTCGACAGCCCCGAGGACAACATCGACGAGCTCGCCGCGCAGCTCGCCGCCCTGCAGACCGGCGTCGGCGACGAGTACGTCGTGGTTCTGAAGACGCACCAGATCGTGCACGCGCACGCCTCCGGCCGACCGGAGCTCGCCCGCTCGCTCGCCCCCAACTCGATCCCCTCCAACGTGCTGCTGGGCGCATCGGCCGGCCTCGTCACGGACTACTCGTCGATCTTCTTCGACTACCTCGCCACCGGGCGCCCCATCGCGTTCTTCACCCCCGACGCCGACCTGTACTCCTCCGGCCGCGGCACCTACATGCCGCTGGACACCCTGCCCGGGCCGGTCTCCGACGACGCCGCCGAGACCGGCCGGGCGCTGCGCGCGCTGCTGGACGGTGCGCAGCCCCACCCGCAGTACGCCGCCTGGGCCGAGCGCTTCACGCCGTTCGAGGACGGAGGTGCGACCGCCCGCGTGGTCGACATCGTGTTCGGCGGCGCCCGGGAGGGCTACCGCGCCCGACCCACCGCGCACGACGGCCGCAAGCGCCTGCTCGTCTACCTTGGCGGCATGAAGCCGAACGGCATCACCACGAGCGCGCTCAATCTGCTCGGCGCGATCGACCACACCCGCTACGACGTCACGGCGTTGCTGCCCAAGCGCCGGCTCAGCACCGACCCGCTCACGCAGGCCCGCATCCCCGCCGAGGTGCGGCAGGTGTTCCGCATCGGCGGGATGAACGGATCCAAGGCCGTGCACCTGCGCCGGCGCATCGACGACTGGCGCGGATCCCCCCGCACTCCCGGCACCGAGCCGTGGCACGAGGAGCTGTGGACCGCGGAGTGGATGCGCGTGCTCGGCGACGCCCGCTTCGACTGGGTGGCCGACTTCAGCGGCTACGGTCCGCTGTGGACCAGCCTGCTGCTGCACGCCCGCTCCGATGGCGTTGCGGATCCGGTGCGCGCGATCTGGATGCACAACGAGATGACCTCCGACCGCGAGCGCACCGTGAACGGCAAGGCCAGCATGAAGCGCGATCTCGGCGCCGTGTTCGCGTTGTACTCCGAGTACGACCAGTTCGTCTCCGTGTCGCACCAGCTCACCGAGCTGAACCGCGTCGAGCTGGCCGAGTACGCACCGGCCGACCGCTTCCACACGGTGCGCAACTTCCCCGACGTCGAGCACGTCTCGCTCGGCGCGCGCCGGCCGCTCAGCGAGTTCTTCGCGGAATCGGACGCACAGCACGAGGCCGCCGACGAGCAGATCCCGCCGCGACCCGCCTGGTACGAGGCGCTGCAGGCGGACGAGGGCGACCTGCGCTGGTTCGTCACGGTGGGCCGGCTCTCCCCGGAGAAGAACCACGCGCGCCTGATCCGGTCGTTCCTGGCCGTGCACGCGGAGCACCCCGAGGCGCGCCTGCTCATCGTCGGCGGCGGGCCGCTGCAGGCGGATCTGCAGCGACAGATCGACGACGCTGGGCTCTCCGACGTGGCGTTCCTGACCGGGGCGCAGCGCAACCCGTACGCGCTGCTCTCCGCCTCCGACTGCTTCGTGCTGTCGAGTCTTTACGAGGGACAGCCGATGGTGCTCATCGAGGCCGCGATCTGCGAGCTGCCGATCGTGTCGACGTCGTTCGGATCCGTCTACGGTGCGCTGCCCGAGGGATCCATCCGGATCGTGGATCAGGACGACGACGCGCTCGCGGGAGGTCTGACCGCCTTCCTCGACGGTGAGGTGCCTCCGGCATCGCTGGACACCGACGCCTACCGCGCCGACGTGAAGGCCGAGTTCGAGGCGCTGCTGGAGAGCTGAGGCCGTCACCCGCCTGCGGATCCGTCTCCCCTGGGAGGCCGCCCGATCCGCGGCAACGGAACCGATCCGCGACGGACCCGATCCTCGACAGGCGGATCCGCTCTGGTGGAGCACCGGATCCACCCTCATGGAGCACCGGATCCGCCCTCGTGGAGCACCGGATCCGCCCTCGCGCCACCCGCGCCGGAATGGCAGACTCGAAGTCCGCCGGGGCGCGCATCGTGGCGCTCCCTTGGAACGAACGATCGGGACCCACATGTCGTCGCAGCCCACGCCGTCGCACCCCCTGGACTCGCTCACGGGCGCGGAGTTCTCCGCCACCGCCGCCGTGCTCACCCGCGAGCACGGCATCGACGCCGGCTGGCGGTACGCCTCGATCATCCTCAAGGAGCCGCCCAAGGCCGAGGTCAAGGCCTGGCGCGAGGGGGATCCGATCGTGCGCCGCTCGCTGTCGGTGCTCTGGCGCAAGCAGACCAACGAGGTCTACGAGGCGGTCGTGAACCTCACGGACGACGTCGTGGAGTCCTGGACGCACGTGCCGGGCGTCACCCCGAACTTCACGATCGACGAGTACCACGACTGCGATCACGCGATGAAGGAGAACCCCGAGGTCCGCGCGGCGCTCGAAGCCCGCGGGGTCGACGTCGACCTCGTGCTGTTCGACGTGTGGACCTACGGCGGGGCCGTGATCCCCGAGCGCTGGCGGGACCGGCGCCTCGGCTGGGTGGATCTGTGGATGCGGGCGACGCCGGACGGCAACCCCTACGCGCACCCGGTGAGCGGACTGAAGATCATCGTCGACATGAACACGCTCGAGGTGCTCGAGATCGAGGACCACCACGACTTCGGCTTCCCCGACGTGCAGGGCGAGTACGTGCCCGAGCTCGCCGGCGTCACGCCGCGGGAGGATCTGAAGCCGCTGCAGATCGTGCAGCCCGAGGGTGTCTCGTTCACGGTCGAGGGATCCCGGCTCCGCTGGCAGAACTGGGACTTCCGCCTGGGATTCAACTACCGCGAGGGACCGGTGATCTACCAGGTCGGCTTCAACGATCAGGGCACCCGGCGCGAGGTCGCCTACCGCCTCTCGTTCGCCGAGATGATCGTGCCGTACCGCGACTCCAGCTTCGACCACTACCGTCGCACGGCGTTCGACGTGGGCGAATGGGGTCTGGGGTACATGTGCACCTCGCTCGAGCTCGGCTGCGACTGCCTCGGCGAGATCACCTACCTCGACGCCGTGCTGCCGGACACCGCCGGCCAGCCGTGGACGATCACGAACGCGATCTGCCTGCACGAGGAGGACAACGCCGTGCTCTGGAAGCACGTCGACCCCGATGCGGGGACGGAGGTGCGTCGGCAGCGCCGGTTCGTGGTGTCGGTGCACGCCACCGTCGCGAACTACGAGTACCTCGTGTACTGGCGCTTCTACCAGGATGGCAACATCGAGTGCGAGGTGCGCGCGACCGGCATCATGGTGACCACGCCCATGGGCGAGGGCGAGCAGGGCAAGCCCACCGGCACCACCGTAGATCAGCGCACCTATGCGCCGTTCCACCAGCACTTCCTCATCGCCCGGATCGACCTCGATGTCGACGGGGACGGCAACACGGTCGTCGAGTCCGATTCGATGCCGGCGCCGATCTCCGAGGCGAACCCGTTCGGGCTCGACCTGCACACGCAGGCGACCGTCATCCGCTCCGAGGCAGAGGCCGGGCGGCGCTACGACTGGGAGCGCCAGCGCGGCTGGAAGGTGCAGAACCCGAGCAAGCTCAACGCGTGGGGCGCCCCCGTCGCGTACAAGCTGGTTCCCTCCGCCTCGTTCCCGGCGATGTTCGACGAGTCCTCGCCGATCCTGAAGCGCAATCCCGTGATCGGCAAGACGCTCTGGGTCACCCGGCACCACGATGACCAGTTCTGGCCGGCCGGCGACTACCCCACGCAGTCGGTCGACGACCTGCACAACGGCATGAGCGCATGGATCGCGGACGACGAGAACCTCGTCGACGAGGACGTCGTGCTCTGGTACAACTTCGGGATCCACCACATCACCCGCGCCGAGGACTGGCCGATCATGCCGGCCGACACGATCTCGTTCTGGCTCAAGCCGTTCGGGTTCTTCGACCGCAACCCCTCGCTCGACGCCCCGCGCTCGGCGAAGGGCGCGGCGTGCGCCTGCGACGGCGGCGAGTGCCACTGCGACCACGGCGACGGCCACGCGCACGGCCATCACGGTTGACGCCTCCTGGGGGCGTTGAGCGAGGACGGCGAAGCCCGCGTTCGTTGAGTGAGCCGAAGGCGAATCGAAACGCAGAGACGAAACGCGGCACCCTCGCGGACCCGCTCCGCAAGGGGGCCGCGTTTCGTCTCGGTCGGCTTCGCCGTCCTCGCTCAACGCCCCAGGGAGGCGATGTCCGCACGGCATTCCCGGAACCCGCGCCCGAGGTGCCGCACGGGGCTACGATCGCGGTATGCGAGAGACCAGGGCGACGCGAGACTGAACGTCCTGGAGCAGCGACCCGTGCGCCCGGCCTCCGCGAAGGAGGTCCGATATGAACACGCAGGAGCAGCGCGGCACCACCACGCACGCCGACTGGGGCGCGGGACATCCTCATCTGCTGATCACGTCCGACGACACGCGTCTGGTGCACGAGATCACCGAGGACGAGACGCGCATCGGATCCGGTGACGGCTGCCAGATCCGTCTGGACGGCATCGCCCCCGTGCACGCGATCATCCGCCACGACGGGCACGACGACTACGACCTGGAGATGATCGGCCCGGGGCAGACCAGCGCGAACATCGCCAAGGCCGCGGAGGAGGAAGGCCGCCCGGTCGAGGCGCTGCACACCGGCGCCAGGTTCACCGCCGGAGACTGGCGCTTCGTCTTCGTCCGCGACGAGTTCGCCGACCACGGGCGCCCGTACGGCGGACGGCTGGGCGGCGAGGGCGCGCACCAGCGCCGGCAGCCGCCACGCCCCGATTATGAGGCCCAAGGACACCTCGGCACGACGCCCGCCCCACCGTCGAAGCCCGCCATCGGACAGGACGGCGGAACGGACGGCGTCGGCTGATCCGCAGAACGACGCCTCGCAGTCTGCGCCGCCGCCGTTCCGACCGCGCGGATGCCCGGACCGCCCCGGCCCGACCGACGCCTGCCCGGGCGGCAGCGGACCCGTCAGACGAACTGCACGCGCGGCGGCGGGGTGTCTGTGTAGACGCGGCCCGTGGGGCTCATCCAGGTGATCACTCCCCCGGGGCTCTGCACCGCGGTCCAGCGCCAGCGATCGTCGAGATCCGGATGTTTGAGTGCATGATGCCCCTCGCAGAGGCTGCACAGGTTGCCGACATCCGTGGAGCCGCCCCGGGCGAAGTCATGGTTGTGATCCAGGTCGCAGTTGCGCGCGGGCATACGGCATCCGGGGAAGCGGCAGTGCCGGTCCCGGGCACGGAGCAGACGCCTCATCCGCTCGGTGGGCGTGTAGGTATCGGTGCGAGTGAGCATGCCCCGCGGATCCAGGAACAACCGATCCCACACGCCCGCCCTCGCCGCAAGATGACGGGCGAGGTCGGCGTCGATCGGGCCATGCCCGTCGAGCTCGGCGGGACGCTCGTCGGCCCCGCTCAGCGTGGTGGCGGCGATCGTGACCTGGACCGTCGCGCGGATCCCGTCGGCACCGCTCTCCCGCAGCAGGCCGGTGTCGGCGGTGAGCAGCAGATCGGCGACGATGTCGGCACGGATCTCGTCGAGACGGCGCGGATCGGTGAGCGGCTCCTGCAGCTCGTCGACGATGCCCTCGTACGCGGTCAGCCGCCGCCAGTCGTCGTCCGTGAGCTCCTGACCCGACCGCGGAGCCCCCGGTCCGCGAAACGCCCCGCAGTCCTGCGCTGCTCGCGTGACCCGGATCCGCCGCCCGATCGCCGTCACCCGGTCGTAGGCCGCGTGCGCGAGCGGCGACGGCAGCAGGATCTCGAGCCATGCCATTCCGTCGTCTGCATCGGTGACGCGCACCTGCCGATCGGCACGAGCCCGCCGGTGCCGCTCGGTCACGGTCTCGGGAGCGACCGACGCGACTGCCGACTTCGCGAAGGCCTCGGTGCGCGGCGCGGTCTCCGCGGCCGCGTAGGGCACGACGAGGTCCTCATAGAGGGCGTGAGCATCGTGGTCCGTGGTGTCGATCGCCGCCGACCCCGCGACGATCACCGCAGCGTGCCGCAGGGAGATCTCGCCGAGAGCCAGCGCAGCCCTCGTCGCCGGAAACCGGTCGTTGAGAGACCACCCCGTGGCGAGCGCACGGGAGGCGGCCGCGCGTGAGACGTGCAGCACCGCGGCGATCTCCGCGAACATCGAGCGCTCCGCGCTCTCGAAGCCGGCACTGCCCGGCGACACCTCGTCCAGCAGCCAGTTGCACGCGCTCGCCCAACAAGGAGGACTTCTCTGCCTCCAGTCCCGCGATCCGACGGTCGATCTCACGGCACCGATCCGCGATCTCGCCACTGCGGATGAGGTAGCGGTCGTCGGTGCTGGTCATGCATCTATTTTAGAAGAGACCACCGACATTCGGCTCTCAAAAGGCGCCCTGTGGATAACTCACCTTAGTAAATGTTTTCAGGATTCCGACGGCTCCAACGGAAGCTGCGGCCCGTGGTTCCAGGCCAGGATCGCGGGCTGCTCGCGGCTGAATCCGAGCACCGAGACGGATCCGGCGTCCAGCGTGATCGCGGCGCCGAAGCGCGGCGCCTGGCGGAGGAAGACCGCGGTCAGGATCCGCAGGTAGTGGCCGTGCGCGATGAGCGCGACGTCGCCGTCGACCATCGCCGGCAGCACCCGGGTGAGCACGCGCGAGGCACGTGCGGCGACCTCTTCGACGGTCTCCCCCGGGGTCTCGCCGCGGATCACGCCGTGCGTGAACGCGCTCCAGTCGTAGCCGAGCTCCGCGCGGATGTCCTTCGTGGTGCGCCCCTCGTAGCCGCCGTAGTCCCACTCCACGAGAAGCGGATCGACCTCGGCATCAAGGCCGGCGAGTTCGGCCGTGCGGCGGGCGCGCTGCAGCGGCGAGGACAGCACGAGCCGGAAGTCGTAGCCCGTCACGAGCGCGCCCGCGAGCTGCGCCAGCTCCTCTCCGCGCGGGGTGAGCGGGATGTCGGTGCGCCCGGTATGCCGGCCGCTGCGCGACCACTCGGTCTCGCCGTGCCGCAGCAGCACGAGCTTGCCCTGCGGGTTGTCGGGGGCAGGATGGTCGGGCAGCGGATCGACGCCGAACGCCGGATCGGGCACGGGCATCGGGGCGAGATTCTCCACGTCGACACGGTACGCCTTGCGAACCCGCGGCGACCTGCACGGCGCGGCGGAGGGGCGGACGCTGCTCATGAGCATCCCGGGGAGATCGTCCCGCCGGGCGGTCGGACGCGGCGGACCGAGCGCGGGCTTCAGCCCTGCCCGAGCACGAACAGCAGGCAGAGCACGCCGACGAGCAGCGTCGCGCCGGTCAGCGCGGCGACCGGCCAGCCGGAGCGCAGCACGACCGGTTCCGTCGAGGTGAGCGCACGGTGCTGACGCCGATAGCGCCGGTGCGAGCCGACCAGCACGACCAGCGCGAGGGCGAGGCCTGCGAATCCGAGCACGAGCGCCGCGCCGCCTGACACGTTCGGCAGGATCCGCATGATGACGACGGATCCGCCGGCGAGCGCGAGCGCGGTGCGCCGCCACGCCAGGGCGGTGCGCTCGGGCTGCAGGCCGGGGTCGAAGACCCGCCGCTCAGGTTCGCCGGTCACGCCAGCAGCACCCCGAGCAGCACCAGGATCCCGGTCGCCACGACCACGAGGACGAGCGGGATCGCGATCCACGGCGGGCCCAGCGGAGTGGACTCCCGCAGCGAGCGCTCGGTGCGCATCCAGCCCAGCCATGCCTGCACGGGCGTCAGCAGTCCCGCCACGATGAGCAGGATCGAGGCCGCGTGCCGGAACCCCGGGTGCATGCCCAGGCCCAGGGCCTCGAGCGCGACACCGCCCGCGAGCAGCGCGAGCGAGGTGCGGATCCACGCGAGGAAGGTGCGCTCGTTCGCGAGCGTGAACCGGGCGTCCGGTTCCTGGCCGCGGTCGTAGACGCGCCGGGGGAAGCGGCTGGCGCTCATGGGTTCTCCGTTCGAAGTGAGACGGTGCGGAATCCGGCGTGCCCATCGACGAGTCGGGCGTGTTCGAGCTGCGCGCGGAGCGGCGCCCCGCAGGCGCGGTCCGGACCGCAGGATCCTCCCATGGATCCATCATCCCCTGCCGTGCGACCCCTCCGCGCCCCTCCCGGTCCCACCCGCCCCGAGAAGTCTCCGGGAACGGTCCTGAGCCGAGGGGAACGCTCCACGCGGCTCAGGAGAAGGTGACGCGGATGAAGCCGGCACGCGCGGGTTCCGCCGCAGCGGCTCCGGAGCTCCCGGCCCCGCCGCTCCCGGGCTGCCCCGCATCGGGATACGACCACACGGCGTCGGCACAGACAGCGGTATCGGCCCAGGAGCCTCCGCCGCCTCCGCCGGCCGCGACCGACGTGCCCTGCCCGGCGAAGGTCGCGCCTCCGCCTCCCCCGCCGCCATGGCCGCCACCACCACCACCACCACCGGTCGCAGTGCCTCGCTCACCGGTCGAGCCGCCGTCGGCGCCGTCCCCGCCGCCGTGAAGGCCGCCGAGGCCGCCACCCGCAGCACCGCGACCGGGCAGAGCCGTGCGTCGCCGTCGGATGCCACCGCCGTTGCCGCCGAACCCGCCAGAGCCGGCCTCGCCCGGCGCTCCGCCCGTGCACGAGTACCAGGTCGCACGGTGATCCGAGAAGCCGTTGCCGCCGTCGGCCGTCGATTCCGCGCCCGCCTGGCCTGCGGACCCGCCACCGCCGACAGATCCTGTTCGCGCTGCGGAGCGGATCCGACCCGATCCGCCGCCACCGCCCGCGACCACGACGGGGACGCCGTCGATCAGAATGGCCGACCCGCCGCCTCCGCCGCCTCCGGAGACCGTGCCGTCGGCCCGTCCTGCGCGACCGGTGCGGCCTCCCGCTTCGGTGCAGGGCGCGTCACCGCCGCGACCGTATCCGCGGCCTCCCATCGCCGTTCCGCCGCCCTCGGGTGCGCCGTGCTCACCCGGGTCGCCTGCGATGAGCGTCAGCGTCCTTCCGGCGACGCCGGTCAGGGTTCCGCTGATCCGCTTGCCGCTTCCTCCGACACCGTGCCCGGCATCCGATTCGGCGCCACCGCCGCCTCCGCCGACGATCGTGTACGTCACCACGGTCGCGGACACGGGGATCGGGAACGACACCGGTCCCGCGCCGTACGACGTCAACTCGACCGCCCCGCTCATCACGCCGCCTGCCGAGGGCGAGGTCGTTCACGGTGCAGCGGACCCCGACGACACGAGGCCGGGAAATGCCGCCGGTGGCCGTCGAGGGACGGTCTCAGAAGCGGTGGCACTACAGGAATGGTATACCGGAAAGCAGCACGCTCGTTCCGCAGGGACCGACGCTGTTCGGCGCGAGACGGATCCGGGCGGCATCGGACGACGAAGGCCCCGAGCGATGCTCGGGGCCTTCGTTACGGTGGACCCAAGGGGATTTGAACCCCTGACCTCCTCGATGCGAACGAGGCGCGCTACCAACTGCGCCATGGGCCCGTGAACTCATACAGCCTAGCATGCGCGAAAGGGGTGCCTGTGCACCCCGCGTTCCAGCACGGGCGGCGCCTCGGGCCGTGTACGATCCCCGTAGTGTGGAGGCAATGCGGTGCGGCCGTCGCGATCCCTCGGTCCGCGCAGATACGCTCCCCTACCCGCCGAAAGGACTGCCGCCCCGTCCTCCGACGGGCGGCGCACCCGCCGATGCCTGTCGCCCCGACCGCGCCCGAATCGACCGATTTCCGCCTGCCGAACGGCCAGATTCCTGCGCTGGCCATACTGCGGCGTCCGCGGCTGCTGACCACCGAAGTGCTCGCCGGGATCGTGACCACCCTCGCGCTCATCCCCGAGGTGATCTCGTTCTCGCTGATCTCCGGCGTCGGCCCCGACGTCGCACTGATCTCATCGGTCGTGCTCGCCGTCGTGATGTCCTTCATCGGAGGCCGTCCGGCGATGGTGTCAGCGGCGGCCGGATCCGTCGCGCTCGTCCTCGCGCCGATGGTGCAGGCGCATGGCACCGGGTATGTGCTGCCCGCGGTGCTGCTGACCGGGCTGATCCAGATCGCATTCGGGGCCGCCGGGCTCGCACGGCTCGTGCGGTACATCCCGCGCTCGGTGATGATCGGCTTCGTCAACGCCCTCGGCGTGCTGATCTTCGCGGCGCAGGTGCCGCACATCCTCGACGTGCCGTGGCAGGTCTATCCGCTGTTCGCCGTGACGATCCTGATCGTGGTGCTGCTGCCCCGCTTCACCCGGGCGGTCCCCGCCCCGCTCGTCGCGATCGTGGTCGTCACGGCCGCGGCGGTGCTGCTCGGCCTGCATGTGCCGACAGTCGGCGATGAGGGTTCCGTGAGCGGGATCCTCCCCGGACTCACGCCGTGGACCGTCCCCCTCGACCTGCAGACCGTGCAGATCATCGCACCCACCGCGCTCGCCGCCGCTCTCGTCGGTCTGCTGGAAAGCCTGCTGACCGCCAAGCTCGTGGACGAGCTCACCGACAGCCGCTCGGCGAAGGGCAGGGAGTCGTGGGGCCTCGGGGTCGCCAACATCCTGGCCGGACTGTGGGGCGGCGTCGCCGGATGCGCGATGATCGGCCAGACGGTCGTCAATGTGCAGATCGGCCGGGCTCGCACCCGCATCTCCACGCTGGTCGCCGGACTGTTCCTGCTGCTGCTCGTGGCTGTGCTGTCGCCGGTGATGGCCGCGATCCCGATGGCCGCACTCGCCGCGGTGATGATGATCGTCGCACTGCGCACCGTCGACTGGCACAGCGTCCGGCCCGCCACCCTGCGCCGACTGCCGGCGCCCGAGACGGTCGTGATGCTCGCGACGGTCGCCGTGGTCGTGGCGACCGGCAACCTGGCGATGGGGGTGGGCATCGGGGTGCTGCTCGCGCTGGTGTTCTTCGCCCGGCGGATCGCGCACGTCGTGCAGGTCTCGCGCGAGCTCTCCGCCGACGGCGCCGTGGCGACCTATCGCGTGCTGGGGCCGCTGTTCTTCGCGTCGAGCAACGATGTGGTGGAGCAGTTCTGCTACGCCGACGACCCGGCGCACGTCATCATCGACCTGAGCGCCTCGCACGTGTGGGACGCGTCCAGCGTCGCCGCCCTCGACGCGATCGAGACCAAGTACGCCGCGCACGGGGCTACGGTCGAGCTGACCGGGCTGAACGCGCACAGCCGGACCTTCCACGGACGGCTGACCGGCGAGCTCGGCGGAGCGTAGGCGCGGTCCATCTCCGGCACGCACCAGAGGCGCGGGAGCACGGGATCGGAGCACGGGATCGGAGCACCGGGCGAGAGCGCAGACCAGAGCACAAGGACCCCGGCTCCGCGCTGCACGAGTCATGACCGGTTGCCGAGCCCGGCCTCCCGCACGAGCAGGCGACCTGCATCCGATCAGCGCGACGTCGGGCTTGCGCAGCACGACTTCCTCGATGACCCGACCGCGGACGCACCAGCCCGCACCGCCGGCCACGCACCCTGTGGCTCGTGGTCATCGCCACGGCGACGGTCCTGGCGTGCCCGGGTGCGCCGTCAGCCCGCGGCGCGCTGGGCGAGCAGCCGGCGCACGTGCGCCTCGATCTCCGCGTCGTCGACGTAGCCCATCCGCGCGTACGGCGACTCCTGCGCGGCGGCCGGTGCGGGCAGCTCCACGGGCGCCTGCGGGGCGAGCTCATCGGCTTTGCGCTGCAGCTCGGCGGCACGGGCCGCCTCACGTGCGAGGGTCTGGGCGTCGATCGTGGCGCGGGCCGCGTACGCCTGGGATCCGGCCACGGACGAGAGGGGCTCCGGGAGCGTGCGCGGCGTCCACGTCCGCGGGCCCTGGTCGTGCAGCTCCGCCTCGCGCACCGGGGACTCCTCGACGACAGCGGCCGTGCCCAGGCGCGCGACACGACGAGCAGCGCGCCGGGCGACCCCCGCCATGCGCTGCAGCATCAGCAGGGCGAGCAGCGCGACCGCACCGCCGATCCACACCAGCACAGCGGATCCGCCGGCTACCAGCTGCCAGACGCCGAGGCCGGCCGCGGCGAGCGCGAGCACGAACATCACCGCGGCGACGAGGCGGGTGCGGCGGCGGGCACGGGCACGACGGAACGCCGGGTCGGCGTGCGTGGCGGCGAGCTGCTCGCGCAGCCGCTGCAGATCGGCCTGCTCACGATCGGACTGCAGCCTCTTCGCCAGCTTCTGCTGTGCGAGGGCGGTGCGGGCGTTCAGCTCGAGCTGCACCTCGCGCGGCGCCTCGCTGGTCTCGGCGAGCACGCGCAGCGCGCGGTTCAGGCGCAGCGCGTTGCGCTCGGCGGCGTCGTACTGATGCTGCCCTCGCCATGAGGGCAGGAAGTAGAGCAGCCACAGCAGCGCCGCGACCAGGACGATCACGCCCCCGCTCAGCACCGGCCCGTTCATGCCCTCCACGGTATGCGACGGCCCGCCCGCGGCCGTGCCGACACGCGCACGCCGACCGCACGCCGGGCCGGCGCAGAGCCCGCGCGCACCCCGCGCCGATCTCCACGGCCCCGATGTCCGCACCGGCGAGTAGGGTCGGGCTCGTGCCCTCGTTCACCTCTCTGCAGCGGCTCGTCATCGCGGTCGCCGTGCTCGCGTCGTTCGTGACGTTCCTCGACGGCACGGTCGTCACGGTGGCTCTGCCGGCGATCAGCCGCGAACTGGGCGGCGGCATCACCACGCAGCAGTGGACGGTCGACGCCTACCTGATCACGCTCAGCGCGCTGATCCTGCTCGCCGGATCCGTCTCCGACGCCTACGGGCGGGTGCTGGTGATGCGGATCGGGCTGATCGCGTTCGGCATCGCGTCGATCGCCGTCGCCGCGGCGCCCACTCCCCTGGTGCTCATCGTCGCCCGTGCCGCGCAGGGCGCCGCGGGAGCGCTGCTCGTGCCGAGCTCGCTCGCGCTGATCACCGCCGTGATGCGCGGCGAGGTGCAATCCAGGGCGATCGGCGTGTGGACGGCCTTCACCACCGCCGCGCAGCTGGTCGGGCCCCTGCTCGGAGGGCTCTTCGTGGATCTGCTCTCCTGGCGCTTCGTGTTCCTCATCAACGTGCTGCCCATCGGTGTCACGCTCGCGCTCCTCGGCAGGCTCCACCTGCCCGAGCACGAGCGCACCGCGAAGGTCGACTGGCTCAGCGGCGCGCTCTGCGCCATCGGCCTCGGGGGCGTGGTCTACGCCCTCATCGAGCAGCCGCATCAGGGCTGGGGTTCGCCCGTGATCCTCGCCACCGCGATCGGCGGCGCCGCCCTGCTGGCCGTCTTCCTGCTGCGCCAGCGCCGTCCGCACCCGCTCATGCCGCTGTCGCTGTTCCGAGTGCGCAATTTCGCGTGGGGCAACCTGTCCACCCTCTTCGTATACGCGGCCCTGTCGCTGAACGGCTTCGTGATCGGCGTCTACCTGCAGCAGGGCGCCGGGCTCAAGGCCACCGAGGCGGGCCTCGCGAGCCTGCCGATCACGATCCTGATGATCCTGCTCAGCTCGCGCATCGGCCGGCTCGCCGGGCGGCTGGGGCCCCGGTTGTTCATGGCGGGCGGTCCGCTGGTCATGGCCGCGGGTGCGCTGCTGCTGCTCCTGGTCTCGGAGGAGTTCGACTACTGGTGGCAGGTGCTGCCGGCGATGATCGTGCTCGGCATCGGCCTGTCGCTGACCGTCGCCCCGCTCACCTCGGCGATCCTCGGTTCCATCGACGAGAGCAGGTCCGGCATCGCCTCGGCGGTGAACAACGCCGTCTCGCGGGTGGCGGGGCTGCTCGTGGTCGCGATGCTCTCGACGATCGTCGGCGGCGCCCTGGATCTGGCGGGCTTCCACAGCGCCACCTGGGTCACCGCCGCGCTTTTCACGGTCGGCGGGATCGTGTCGTGGATCGGGATCCGACGCCCGGTCCCCGAGGCGGTGACCGAACCCGCCGAAGGCTGAGCCTCAGCCCTGGATCCCGTGCTCGCGATGCAGCCCGGCTTCGCCGTGCATGCCGGCCTCGCCGTGCAGACCGGCCTCACCGGCGACGCCCTCGCGCACCCCGCCGGTCGACGGCAGATCCGACGCCGGCACGGCCGCCCAGTTCGCGGGGACGCGGCCCGAGACCCAGCGGTTCAGCACGCCCTCCGGCACGTCCTCACGCACGAGCGAGAACGCGAGGTGGTCCCGCCAGTCGCCGTCGATGTGGATGAACCGACGGCGCATCCCCTCGTAGCGGAAGCCGAGCTTCTGCACGACCCGCAGACTCGGCCGGTTCTCCGGCCGCAGGCAGATCTCGATGCGGTGCAGCCCCAGATCCGTGAACGCCAGGTCCGTCGCCATCGCGACCGCGGCCGGGGTGATGCCGTGCCCCGCGAAGCGCTCGCTCACCCAGTAGCCGATCGTCGCGGAGCACAGCGATCCGCGCATCACGCCCCAGATGTTGAGCTGACCGGCGATCTTCCCGTCGTACTCCATCACGAACGGGTAGCCGCTGCCGTCGCGGTGCTGCTGCAGCAGCCGGCGGACGCTCACGCGCATGTCGATGCCGGTCTGCAGGCCGGGCAGCGTCGCCTCCCACGGCTGCAGCCAGCGCCGGTTGGTGAGCAGCTCGTGCTGCAGCGGGCGCGCGTCCTTGGCCCGGATGAGCCGCAGCTCGACCGGACCGTGCCGCATCGGCGCCGAGACGTCCACGATCCGCTCAGATCCTCTCCGCGAACTCCTTGAGCCAGACCCTCAGGTCCGGTCCGAGGTCGTCGCGGTCCGTGGCGAGCTGCACGATCGCCTTGATGTACTCCAGCCGGTCGCCGGTGTCGTAGCGGCGACCGCGGAAGATCACGCCGTGAACGCCCGGTCCGCCCGGATCGGCGGCGAGCGTCTGCAGCGCGTCCGTGAGCTGGATCTCCCCGCCCTTGCCGGGAGGCGTGTGCTCCAGGATCTCGAAGATCGACGCGGGCAGCACGTAGCGGCCGATGACGGCGAGGTTCGACGGCGCCTCCTCGCGCGTGGGCTTCTCGACCAGCCCCGTCACGTGCCGGATGTCGTCCGCGGCACCGTCCGGCACTCCATCCACCGCCGCCGTTCCGTACAGATGGATCTGGTCGGGATCCACCTCCATGAGCGCGATCACGGCGGCGCCGGTGCGCTCATGCTCGGCGATCATCGCGGTGAGCAGCGGATCGCGCTCGTCCATGAGGTCATCGCCCAGCAGCACCGCGAACGAGCTGTCGCCCACATGCGTGCGGGCGCGCAGCACCGCGTGCCCGAGCCCCTTCGGCTCGCCCTGGCGCAGGTAGTGGATGTCGGCCATGTCACTGGACGCCACGACCCGGGCGAGGCGGCGGTGGTCGCCCTTCTGGGTGAGCTTGCCCTCGAGCTCGGGCACCGAGTCGAAATGATTCGAGATCGCGTTCTTGTTCCGGCCGATGATGACGAGGATGTCGTCGATGCCGGCGGCCACGGCCTCCTCGACCACGTACTGGATCGCGGGCTTGTCGACGACGGGCAGCATCTCCTTGGGCATCGCCTTCGTGGCCGGCAGGAAGCGCGTGCCCAGGCCTGCTGCGGGGATGACCGCCTTGATGCGTGCCTTCGTCATCTGCTCAGCTTAGGGGCGCGGACGCAGATCCGGCCCGCAGCCGACGCACCAGGGCCCCCGGTAGAATCGGCACCATGCCCGGCGAGATCGACCATGCGAAACGCGCGCTGCGCGCCGATCTGCGTGAGCGCCGCGGCCTGCTGTCCGATCGGCAGCGCGCCGCCGCCGAGACGGCCCTCGCCGCGCGTCTCGACGCGCTGATCGCCGCGACCGGCGCCCGCTCGATCTCCTGCTTCCTGTCCACGACGACCGAGCCCGGCACGCGTGCCTTCATCCGTGCCGCCGTCGACCGCGGCATCCGGGTGCTGCTGCCGATCACCCGCGAGGACGGCCTGCTCGACTGGGCCGTGGCCGGATCCGACGACGAGATCACGACGGGCCTGCACGGACTGCCCGAGCCGACCGGCGAGATCCTGAATCCGATGGCGCTGGACGAGGTGGATCTGCTGCTCATCCCGGCCGCCGCCGTGGACCGCACCGGGATGCGCATGGGCTGGGGGCGCGGCTATTTCGATCGCACGCTCGGCTCGATGCAGAAGTGCCCGCCCGTGTATGCGGTCGTCTACGACTCCGAGATCCTCGACGACGTGCCCCGCGACGTGCACGACCAGCCGGTCACCGGCGCGGTCACGCCGCTGCGCACCGTCGTCTTCCCCCTGACCTGACCCTTCCGAACCGAGACCTGCGAGGCCCCATGCCCACCTACTCCTATGCCTGCACCGCCTGCGGCCACCGCTTCGACGCCGTGCAGTCGTTCTCCGACAGCGCCCTCACCGCGTGCCCCGAATGCCAGGGCCGGCTGCGCAAGGAGTACGGGTCGATCGGCGTGACCTTCAACGGCTCGGGCTTCTATCGCACCGACTCGCGCACGGGATCCGGGAATAGCTCCTCTGCCGGGGCATCATCGAAGGCGGAATCGACGGCGAGCGCCACACCGGCGCCCGCCTCCGCACCGGCCTCTGGATCCTGAGGCCGACCACTTTCAGGGGAGAGAAAGCATGATCAAGGGGTTCAAGGAATTCATCACACGCGGCAACGTCATCGACCTTGCTGTCGCAGTCGTCATAGGTGCCGCGTTCACCGCGATCATCAACACCATCGTGGAGAGCTTCATCAACCCCTTGATCGGAGCCCTCGTCCCGTCGGGTGACCTCGCCAAGTGGACGATCACGATCCCCGGCATCTTCGCCGACGCGCAGTTCGGCATCGGCGCGATCATCGCCGCGATCATCAACTTCGTCGCCGTGGCACTGGTCGTCTACTTGTTCCTCGTCATGCCGATGAACAAGTTCAAGGAGCGTCAGGCCGCGAAGGCGGGCGTCGTCGAGTCGCCCGAGGAACTGCCCAGCGAGCAGGTGCTGCTCATCCAGATCCGCGACCTGCTCGAGAAGCAGCGCTCGGCCTGACCGATCTTCACGAGGGCGCCGCGTTTCGTCTCGGTCGCTGCGCGTCCTCGCTCAACGACCCCAAAGGCACCGCGCCGTTCACCGCTCAACGACCGTCCAAGACACCGCGCCCTTCACGCCCGGGGGGCCGTTGAGCGAACACGCGCGCAGCGCGCGTGAGACGAAACGCGGCGCCCTCACGAGGACGCCGCGCTTCGTCCCAGCCGGCGTTTCGTCTCGGTCGCTGCGCGTCCTCGCTCAACGCCCCCAAAGGCACCACGCCGCGCACCGCTCAGACCGTCCTGCATCCTCGCCCGACGACCCCAAAGACACCGCGCCGTTCACGCCCCGGGGTCGTTGAGCGAACACGCGCGCAGCGCGCGTGAGACGAAACGCGGCGCCCTCACGAGGGCGCCGCGTTTTCGTCTCGGTCGGCGTTTCGTCTCGGTCGCTGCGCGTCCTCGCTCAACGACCCCCAAAGACACCGCGCTCAGTAGTGCGGCGGCACCTCGCGGCGCAGCGCCGCATCGTTCGGCCCTGAGGCGCCGGTCGCCGCCGGAGCCGACTCGCGGTCGCGCTCGTCCGGCTCGGCGTGCGTGCCCGGCGCCGGGGTCAGCTTCGCGCGCCGAGACCCGCGCACGCGGATGATCCGCTGGCGGGATCCGGATCCTTCCGCGTCCTCCGCCCCGCGATCGTCCTGCGGCATCTCGGACGAGGCGGGATCAGGCATCGCCCACGTCGAGCGGCTGCGTGTCGCCGTCCACGCGCGGGGCGTCCAGCGGCACTCCGAGCACCTCGCCGATGCGGCGGGCGACCCCGGCGGGGTCGCTGTACAGGTCGAAGGCGTGCACGCGGATGTAGTGCCAGCCGAGCCGCCGCAGCACCTGCGGTCGCAGCCGCAGCGTCTCCCGGAGCGACTCGGGACGGGATTCCGGATCCGGTTCGATCACGACCGCCTTGCCGGCGTGCTGCGCGACCAGCGGCAGGAGCCCGCGGTAGTCGACGTCGACGGAGATGCCGAGGCGCCGCAGCTCGCGCGCGAGGGCGAGCGTCAGCGGGTCTGCCTGATCCTCCGCGCGCTCCTCGCGGGCGTGACCGGCGAGGTCGGAGAGGATCGACATGAGCGTGGCCGCGCCGTGATCCAGGCGGCCCTCGTCGAACGACGACGGGCGGATCGACGAGACGATCACCATCGACCGGCGCGCCCTGGTCATCCCGATCGTGAGCAGGCGGTCGCCGTCCGGAGTGGACAGGTCCCCGAAATCGCTGAGCACGCGCCCGTGCCTGGTGACGCCGAAGCCCAGGGAGAAGATCACGCGGTCACGGCTCTCCGCCGCCGCCTCCTCCAGCGTCAGCACGACGAAGGGCTCCTGCGTGTCCCTGCCGACGAAGTCGGCCACGTCGCTGCGGCCCGCGAAGGCGACCGAGACCGCTGCGAAGACGCGTTCGGCATGCGTGCGGCTGGCCGTGACCACCATGAGCGACTCGGTCGGGCGGTGCACGGCGTGCTCCACCACGAGCGTCACGACGCGCGCGACCTCGGCCTCGGGACTCTCCATCGCACCGGTCTCCGGATGCGGGATGCCGACGCCGCCCTCGACGTAATCCACGGTCAGGGATCCGCGGCCGAGGTAGGAGCCCGCCCAGGGCAGCGACACGATCTCGCCGCCGTAGAACGCATCGTTGATGAGCGAGGCAAGATCCTCGCCGCCGGCGCGGTAGCTGCGCGTCAGCGTGACCACGGGCAGCAGCTCCGACAGGCGCTCGAACACCGAGACCTCGTCGAACGGCTCCTCCACCTCGCGGTCCTCCACGGGCACGGTGGCGACCTCGAACGGGGTCGGCTTCTGCAGCACCGGGTCGCCGAACGCCACGACCTGACGCGCCCGGCGGATCGCCGGCGTCGCCTCGGCCAGGTTGATCGCGGCCGCATCCACCAGGATCACCGTGTCGAAGTCGACCGAGTCGGGGATGTCGGGCACCTGGTACGGCGAGGCGATCCAGACGGGCGCGAGCACGCGCATCAGCGTGGGCGCCGCCGCGACCAGCTCCGCCGCCGTGGTGCGGTTCCGGGTGAGCCCATGGCGCAGGTTCTGCGCTTCGTCGGCCTCGTCCACGATCGCGATCCGCCACTGGCCGCTCAGCTGCCAGGCCAGCAGCGGGCCCGAGGCCGCAGCGTGCGCTTCGTCAACGAGCCGGAAGTCGCGCTCGAGCCGGTCCACGACGGAGGTGTTGGCGCCCAGCAGCGAACGATTCTGCTGCAGCGCCTGCTCCAGCAGCGACTGCCACCAGGCGAACTCCAGCTCCGGGCCCACGCGGTCCTCGGAGAGGTGCCGGGTGGACAGGTCGATCAGCAGCGGCTCCAGACCGAGACCTGCGAGCTCGTCGCGGATCCGGGCCCGCTCGATGAGGTTCTCGAAGACGTCGGACTTCGCCGCGAGTCCCGCAAGCGTGCGCACGAGACGCGCGACCGGCAGCGTGGCGAGCGGCTCCCGGCGGCCCAGCGCCGTGTCGAGCTCGGCGAGCCGGTCGTCGACCTCGCGCCACGCGACGGACGCGTCCGCGAGACCCAGCGGCACCTCCGGCGCGACGCCGGCCTCGACATAGCGCTGCCACTCGGTGCGCTGCGCCTGGATGCGGGTGAGTGCCTCGTGCATGTCCCCCACGTGCGCCCCGGGGCGCACGTACTCCTTGGCGAGGTGGCGCAGTCGCCGGCGGTTGGCGCCGGTCATCGAGGCGTTGTCGCGGCGGCTGCCGTGTGCCTTGATCAGCTCACCCAGAGGACGCTCGAACACGGCCGGTGTGAACCGGTCGAGCGAATCGCGGATGCCGCGGAGCAGGCGCAGGTGCTCGCCGAGCTCGGAGATCGTCGCGAACGGACGCATGCGCGTCTGCGCGACGAGCTCGTACCCCTGCTCGAGCAGATCCGGCACCGTGCGGGCGTGCAGGGTCTCCGCGAGCGCATGCACGCGGTGCGCCTCCTCCGAGGAGGAGAACGTGACGCCGTACCACGGCGAGTCGTCGGGGCCGAATCGGAACTCCCCGAGCCGCGCGGCCTGCGCGAGGGCCTCGGCCGCGTGCGTGCGGTCCTCCGCGAGGGTCTGCAGAGCGGCACGGCCCAGTCGCGCCGCGGTCGTGGGCGGAGTCGGCAGCAGGGAGAGCCGGGTGAGCATGCGGGTGGCGTCGAGCACACTGGCGCCGAGCGCCGGATCCTTCTGGACGAGCGCCGCGCGGTAGTCGCGCAGCACGGTGCGCAGGCGCAGCAGGGCGTCGTCGATCTCGGCGAGCTTGGGCGCAGCCGCCTTCTCGTTGCGTCCGATCGCGCGCACCAGATCCCGTCGCACGGAGGCGGGCGAGACGGCGAACCCGTCGAGTCCGATCCCGCCCAGCCGATGCCGGACGCCGTCGAGAGTGGAGCGCCGCGGCGACACGACGAGCACGCGCCTGCCCGCGCGCACCAGTTCGCCGATCGTGTTGATGACGGTCTGCGTGCCGCCGGTGCCCGGCAGCGTCGACACCGTGAGCGAGTGCCCGGCGGCGATGCGCGCCAGAACCTGCTCCTGCTCGTGGTCGGCGTCCAGCAGCAGGTTGTCCGACGCCGGGGCGCGGTCGTCCGGCCCCGCGGCGGAGGGCTGCGGTCCCGCGGCGGTGACCCGCTCGCGATCGGCGACGTGCCCGGCGAGCGCGTTCAGCACCGGGTGGTCGAGGTCGTGCGCGTCACGGGCCATGGCGGTGCCGACGTCCGCGAACGTGGAGACCACCATGCGCGGCTGCACCGAGAAGGTGTCGATGGACGCGGTCGCGGCGCGCAGCATGTCGATCGCGGACTGCGGGGCGAACACCCCGTTCTGGTACGCGAGAGCAGCGAGGCGCGCGTCGTCGATCGTGATGCCGAAATGGTCGCGCGCGATGCGCACCAGCTCGGGGTTGACGAAGAACTGGCCGTGCAGCTTCAGCTCGTAGTCGGCGTAGTGCCGGCGGATCGCGAGCGGGCGCAACAGCATGGGCGCTGCGTAGTCGACCCCGCCGATGCGCCAGGTGCACAGCCCGACCGCGAGATGCACGGCGTCCAGGCCGCGCACGGTGCGCAACTCGGTGTTCTTCGCCGTGATCCGGTCTGCGGCGAGGCGCGCCCCCCGCAGCCCGACCTCGTCGCGGAACAGGTTCGAGAGCAGCGTGGAGCGCCCGGTGATGAACTGGGGCAGGCTCCCGGGGTGGGCGCGCGAGATGTCGATCCCCCCGGCGGCCACATCGCGATAGGCGGTCAGCGGCGAGGAGCCGCCCAGCTCCGCGGCCTCCGCCCTGAGCCGTGCGCGTTCCGCGGCCGCCGCATGCACCACCTGCACGCCGGGCTCCGCCACGTCGACGTCGCCGGGCGTCACCGACTTCCCCTCCGCGTTCTTCCCGTCACGTCGCCACACACCCCAAAGACTAGGCGTGCCGGATGGGCTGAACCGTCAGATCCGCTGAGTTTCGCGGGATTCAGATGCTTTCTCCCTCCACAGCGGGCATTTTCCCGCATCTTCTCCCCTCTTGCGCATTCCGCCGTCCAGGGATCCGCGCGGTGATCGAGGATGGGTGCATGACCTACCGCTACGACTTCGCCGACACCCCCTTCGGCGATGCCCTCCTCGTGTTCTCGGATGAGGGACTGGTCGCCTTCGACCTGCCCGAGGGCATGCACCGGCACTCCCCTTGGGCTCTCGAGGCGACCGCACGGATGCTGCACGCCCTGCCGGAACCGGATCCCGGCGCCGGCGCCGAGGTCGAGGCGCTGCTGCAGGCGTACTTCGCCGGGGAGCCGGTCCGCTTCGATCACGAGATCGCGCTGGACTGGCGGCTGGCGAACGGTTTCACCCGGGCCGCCCTGCAGGCCGTCTGCGAGATCCCGTGGGGCGAGAGCGCCAGCTACGGCGAGGTCGCGGCGCTCGCCGGAAGCCCGGGCGCCGCCAGGGCCGTGGGCACGGCCTGCCGGAACACGCCCTTCTCGATCGTCGTCCCCGTGCACCGGGTGGTGCGCGCGGACGGCTCGCCCGGCCAGTACGGAGCGCATCCCGAGCGCAAGCGGTACCTGCTGGATCTGGAGGCGGATGCGGCCGCGGCCGCCCATGGCCGCACCGCGGACGACGTCCGCCCCGGCGTGTAGGCCGCCGGGGCGGACACGCTCCCGCGGGGGGCGTGTCTGGTGCGCGAGGTCGTCGGCCGGGGTGCTGTCCGTTTCCCGCTCGCCCGGATGACGAGGAACAATGTCACCGCGACGATCCGAGGGAACACGGAGATGTTCAGAACGGGATTGCCCTGGGCGAGTGCCGCGCCCTCCGCGAAATGCACGATCATGCGCCCCACCCGATGCCCTCGAGCGTCTCGCGGATGCGCGCCGACTGCGGAGCCAGTCTGCGATTGGCGAATGCGGCATATGCCATGGCGATGGCCACCGCGGTCATGAACCGGCCGAGGCCGAACGGGGAGACCGACGGCGATGTCGGCCAGACCCGCTGCGCCATGAATGCGCGGGTGAATGCCGCCGGCAGAACCTGCACGAAGCCGCAGAGCAGGAACAGCACGGCGAGCGGGAAGACGAAGGATCGGTGATCCTCGCGCAGCCCGCGGAGCGGTTCGGATTCCTGCACCTGCGGACAGCCAACGGCGCCGGACATGCGTGCATCCGTGAATTCTGACAGGAGGCCTTCTCGCCTCATGCCGGTGTCCTCCGGCGCGGCCCGATGCGCACCCGGGATGATAGCGTCGACGCTACGAAACGCAGGGACGTCGAAACGCAGGGACGTCGAGGGCGCCCCCGGAAGCTGGTAGTCGGTGAACACGTTCGAGACGGTCGGATCCGATGCGGATCTGGTCGCGCAGGCGGTGCGCGAGCTGATCCGGCGCACCCGGTTCCCGGTCGCGTTCGGCGGTCTGCTGGACAGCGGAGAGGTGCCCGTCACCTCGATCGTCGGCTCGCGCACCCGCAGTCTCGAGGGGCTGCGCGTACAGCTGCAGCGCGGGCTCGGCGGCCGCGCGATGACCGAGCTGCGCCCGCGGATGACGCACGACTACGGCTCCTCGCAGCAGATCACCCACGACTACGACGGATTCGTGCTCGGCGAGGGGCTGCGCACACTGCTCGCCATCCCGGTGATCGTCAGCGGACGCCCCCGCGGCGTGCTCTATGCCGGGGCATGGGACGAGGCTCCCGCCGGCGGTGTGACCACCGCCCCGGCGCTGCAGATCGCGGACGCCCTCGCCGGAGAGCTGCGCATCCGCGAAGAGGTCGAACGCCGCCTCCGCGCGGTGCGCACGCCCGCACCGGCGCCGTCGCTGAGCGCCGCGCATCGTGAGGAGCTGCGGGAGAGCTTCGCCGAGCTGCGCTCGATCGCGGCCCTCGTGCAGGATCGAGCGGTGCGCGAGCGCATCGGCGAGGTCGAACGCCGCCTCCTGGCCATGTCCGCACGCACGTCCCCCGCGCCGACTGCGGAGATCCGCCTCTCCCCCCGTGAGCTCGATGTGCTGAGCGGTGCGGCCCTGGGCCGCACGAACGCGCGGATCGCCGAAGAGCTCGGTCTGCGCGAATCCACTGTCAAGGCGTATCTGGGCACGGCGATGGCGAAGCTCGACGCACCGACCCGGCACGCGGCTGTGGCCCGGGCACGGCGAGACGGCCTGATCCCCTGACCTCCGCGGCTCCGCCGAACGCTGCCCTGCTCCTGTTCAGGCGGGGCGGCTAGGTTGGAGACGCGCGCTGCGCACCCGGACGAGGCGGGCCAGTACCCGGACAGCGAAAAAGACTGGCTCTCGAAGGAGGCCCGCCATGGCGTGGATCGTGCTCATCATCTCCGGAATATGCGAAGCAGTCTGGGCGACCGCTCTCGGCAGATCCGAGGGATTCACCAGATTGTGGCCGAGTGTCGTGTTCGCGGTCGGCCTCGTGACATCGATGCTCGGATTGGGCTGGGCGATGCGGGAGATCCCGACGGCCACGGCCTATGCGGTCTGGGTGGGCATCGGCGCTTCCCTCACCGTCGCCTGGGCGATGGTCACAGGAGATTCCGATGTTTCCTGGATCCGGATCCTTCTGATCGTCGGTCTCGTCGGCTGCATTGTCGGTCTGAAGCTCATCGATCAAGGACATGCGTGACATTCCGCATTTCAATGATTGCCATCGGCAATTCCTGCCCTTAGGTTTGTGATCATGGCACGCAAAATCGTTCATCAGCTCGTCGACGATATCGACGGATCGCTTCTTGAGGTGGGGGAAGGCGAGACGGTGCATTTCTCGCTGGACGGATCCGCATATGAGATCGACCTGACCGCGGCGCACGCCGCGGAACTGCGCGCAGCGCTCGCGCCGTACACCTCCGCGGGACGGCGCACCCAGCGTTCGGGCGGTGGACGCCCGGTCGCCGCGGCCAGCAAGCGTCCGAACCGCAACCCCGAGACCGCGTCGATCCGCGCCTGGGCCGGCGAGAACGGCTACAAGCTCTCGGAGCGGGGCCGCATCCCGGCCGACGTGATCGAGGCGTACCGCGCCGCGCACTGACCATACCCCACGAACAGAAAGGGACCGCCCGCAGGGGCGGTCCCTTTCTGTTCGTGGAAGGGCGCGTGGGCTTCTCGTGCGTGGAAGGGCGCGTGGGCGCGAGTTGTGTGCCCCCGCATCTCCCTTCGCCCCTCCACGCGCCGACGTGTTCCCGAGGCGGGTCGCGTCGAGAGGCAGGTCGGCGCGCGGAGCCTCCTCGCGAACGGAGCCTCGCCTTTCGAGCGGTGTAAAGCGCTGGGGAGACCACCCTTCGGGCGGTCTCCCCAGCGCTTGTGCCCCCGACAGGATTCGAACCTGCGACCTGCCCTTTAGGAGAGGGCCGCTCTATCCGGCTGAGCTACGAAGGCGCACTCCCAGTCTAACGATCGGCTGCAGGCCTACGCCGCCATCGCCAGGTACGGCTCCCAGGTGGGGTCGCCGCGTTCGGATCCTCGCACCGTCCACCCTGTGCCCCGCGGCGGACCAGGGGTCAGGCGCAGCTCCCAGCCCATCTCCTGCGGCGTGCGATCGCTCTTGACGTTGTTGCAGCGCAGACAGCAGGCCACGAGGTTCTCCCAGGAGTTCTTGCCTCCGCGCGAGCGCGGGAGCACGTGGTCGATCGTGGATGCGGACTTGCCGCAGTACCCGCAGCGGTTGCCGTCGCGACGCAGCACCCCGCGTCTGGTGACGGGCGCATACCGCGCTCGCGGCATCCGGACGTAGCGGCTCAGCACGATCACGGCAGGCCGGTCGAATCTGCCGCTCGCGGCCCAGACCGGATCGTCGACGACGCATTCGACGACGACGGCCTTCTTGTTCATGACCAGCATGAGAGCGCGTCGGAAAGACACGATCGCCAGCGGTTCGTACCCTGCGTTGAGCACCAGTGTGCGCATCCTGCATCCCTTCGATTCGACCGGGACGGCTTCCCGGTCTCTCGACCACGCGCGGGCGGAGGGTCCGCAGGATGACAAAAGGCGCTGTCTACGAAAGACAGCGCCTTGCACGCACGGACGGTCCGTGCAGATCCTGCGGGCAATGCCGAAGGACGAGTCGACCGAGTGCATCCATGGTTCGGATGGCTGGTATTCGTCCCATCGTGTTCCTCCGCCCTTGCGACGACGGATTCAGGCTAGCCCATGCTTCTCGGACGACGGGGAGAACTTCCGGTGAACGGGGCGCGTGTCAAGCCGGCCCTGCCGGGTGACCGATCGAGAAGACCTGAGATTCGACGCCCCGCGGAGACTTTTCAGATCAGCGGACGTTCACCTCGAGCCAGGCGAGCGGGTCGATCTCGGTGTTGTTCACGAGCACCTCGAAGTGCAGGCACGATCCGGACACCCAGCCGGTGTTGCCGACCTCGCCGAGGTACTGCCCCGCCGTCACGCACTGACCGACGCCGACGGCCCGGCTGCCGTAGTTCATGTGCCCGTACAAGGTGGCGATGGCATTGGCGCCGCTGAGCGCGGGGTGGGACAGCTCGATCGTCTCGCCGTAGCCGCCGTAGTCGGCCTGCGAGATCGTGACGCAGCCGTCGGCCGCGGCGTAGATCGGAGTGCCGATCGGCGCCGCGAAGTCCTGACCCATGTGGCTGCGTCCGCTGCGGGCCGCGCCGAAGCCGTCGCTCAGCGTGTAGGAGCCGGCCGCCATCGGGTAGATCACCTGCCCGGGATTCGCGATCGGCGCCATGGAGGAGCGGACGGACGCCGTCGCAGGCCTCGCCGCCGCCTCTGCAGCGGCTTTCGCCGCAGCCGCCGCGGCGGCCTCATCCGCCTTCTTCTGCTCGATCTCCTGCGCGGTCGTCGCCGTGAATGCGCTGCGCGAGACCGGAGCCGATGTGGCCTCGGAGGCCACCACGATCGACTGCGCGTGGCCCGCGGCCACCTGCTGAGCGGTGACGGGAGAGGCGGTCGCAGACGTCGCCGCGGAGTTGGCGAAGGCGGGCAGGGCGATCGCGGTGACCAGCGCGCCCACGGCCGCGAGTACCGAGAACGTACGGATCGGGCGCACCACGGAGCGGGCGACCGGGGCCTTCACTCGCTGCGAAGAGCGCGTTTCGACGGACTTCTCGGTCTTCTCGAGTTCAACAGCCAAAGGCTTCCTCCAGGCCTCGGCGCCGCGCGTCGGCTCGTCCATACTCGGGTGATGTCGGGATTTCGACATGCATCACGTCCACCATGGCGGTGACGAACCGGGAGGCGGCCGCCGTGGCGATCGACGACGGGCTTCTCGTCGACGACCCTTTCGACGTTACCCGATCGTGATGATCCTGTCACCCCTTGATCCTGAGAAGTCGGATCGGCGTGCGCCGGTGACGTCCGGGCGAGGACACCGGGGGAACGCCCGGACCTCGAAGACCGGACAGCGCTCAGGCGACCAGGAAGATGTGCGACGCCAGCTCGACGGGCAGCTCGAGGCCTTCCTCCTGCCCGTCGACCTCGATGAGCACATAGCCCTCGTTGAAGCGGAAGCGTCCGCGAGCGCCCGGGACGACTCCCGCGTCGCGCAGCTGCTCCAGCAGCTCCGGATCCACCTGCGCCGGCTCGGCGAGACGGCGCACGGTACCCTCCGTGGGGGTGCCCGCCGTGTTCATGTGCTCCACGAGCCCGATCACGCCCTCGTCGAAGGTGCGCGCCGGAGCGTCCCCGAGCTGATCGAGACCCGGGATCGGGTTTCCGTACGGCGACTCGGTCGGGTGGCCCAGCAGCTCGACCAGGCGGCGTTCCACCTGCTCGCTCATGACGTGCTCCCAGCGGCAGGCCTCCTCGTGCACGTAGGCCCAATCCAGGCCGATCACGTCGGAGAGCAGCCGCTCGGCGAGGCGGTGCTTGCGCATGACGTCGACGGCCTTGCGGCGCCCGGCGTCGGTGAGCTCGAGGCGGCGGTCCTCGGAGACGACGACCAGGCCGTCGCGCTCCATGCGGCCGACGGTCTGCGACACCGTGGGACCGGAGTGCCCGAGGCGCTCGGAGATGCGGGCGCGCAGCGGGACGATGTTCTCCTCCTCGAGTTCGAGGATGGTGCGGAGGTACATCTCCGTGGTGTCGATCAGATCGGCCATCGATCCCCCCTTGTCGTGCCGCGGGTGCGGTCGCCGTCGCATGCTGTTAGGCAAGCCTACCTTCTGCGGATATGCGCCGGCTCAGCGCCGTCCGCGCACGCCCTCGCCCGTGGGCACAGGGCGTCGCATGGTGTCGCACAGGAAGTCGCACGGTGTCACACGGCAAGGGGACGCCTGCCGCCGACACCTAGAATCTGTGCATGGCGATCGAGATTCCCCGTGACCTTCTGCCCGTCGACGGCCGCTTCGGATGCGGTCCGTCCAAGATCCGCTCGGAGCAGGTGGACGCACTCGCCGCCGCCGGATCGAGTCTGCTGGGCACCTCGCACCGCCAGGCCCCGGTGAAGAACCTCGTCCGCAGCGTCCGCGAGCAGCTCGCCGCGCTGTTCCGCCTCCCCGAGGGCTACGAGATCATCCTCGGCAACGGCGGATCCACCGCGTTCTGGGACGCGGCCGCATTCGGCCTCATCGAGAACCGCGCGCAGAACCTCGTCTCGGGCGAGTTCGGCGGCAAATTCGCCAAGGCCGCGGCCGCGCCGTGGCTGCAGGCCCCCGATGTGCGAAGCGCCGAGCCCGGCACCCGCGCGGAGGCCGAGATCGTCGACGGCGTGGACGTGTACGCGTGGCCGCACAACGAGACCTCGACCGGTGTCGCCTCCCCGATCCGCCGCGTCGTGGCCGACGGAGCGCTCACGGTGATCGACGCGACCAGCGCGGCCGGCGGGATCGAGGTCGACCTCGCCGAGACCGACGTCTACTACTTCGCTCCGCAGAAGAACCTCGGGTCCGACGGAGGCCTGTGGTTCGCCGCCGTCTCCCCCGCCGCGATCGAGCGGATCGAACGGATCGCCGCCTCGGACCGGTACATCCCCGAGTTCCTCAGCCTCAAGAACGCCGTCGACAACTCCCGCCTCGAGCAGACGCTGAACACCCCGGCGCTGACCACCCTGCACCTGCTGGACTCGCAGCTGCAGTGGATCAACGGCAACGGGGGTCTCGCCTGGGCCGCCGCCCGCACAGCCGAGTCCTCGCAGGAGCTCTACCGCTGGGCCGAGGCGAGCGCGGTGGCGACGCCGTTCGTCGCGAACCCCGCCGACCGCTCCCCCGTCGTGGCGACGATCGACTTCGACGACTCGGTCGATGCCGCGGCCATCGCCAAGACGCTGCGCGCGAACGGCATCGTCGACACCGAGCCGTACCGCAAGCTCGGCCGCAACCAGCTGCGCATCGCGACGTTCGTCTCGATCGAGCCCGACGACGTGCGCCAGCTCATCCGCTCGATCGACTACGTGCTGGAGCACCACGACGCCTGAGCCCCGCCGGAAAGGAGAAGGCGCCCTCCGCAAGGGGGCGCCTTCTCCTGTATCCGCGTCGTGCCGGAGTCCGCATCGCGGACCTCCGGATCACTCTTCGTCGTCGTCCTCGTGGGAATCGTCGTCCTCGTCGGAATCGTCGTCTTCGTCCTCATCCGAATCGTCGTCATCCGAATCGTCGTCGTCCTCGGAATCCGCGGAGTCGTCCAGTTCGTCGATGTCCACGCCGTCGAGATCGCCCGCATGCAGGCGCGGCGCCGCATCGTCCTCGTCCAGCTCGCCCACGTCGAGGTCGTCGTCATCCAGCTCGTCGTCGAGATCGTCGGTGTCGGACCCGTCGCCGAGGACGCCCTCGGAGTCGACGGCCCCGGATCCGCTCTCGACGTCATGCTCGGCCGAGGCCGCGAGCTCCGCCTGGTGCGCGCGATACTCCGCAAGGCGCTCGGCCCAGGGCACCCATTCGGGGGCGAGCAGCGCGCCGTCGCCGGGCAGCAGCTCCGCCTCCAGCACGGTCGGATCCTCGTCGCCGACCTGGGCGACCGACACGGTCCAGTACCAGCCGGGATAGCCGCCGAGCCGGTTCTCGAAGCGCAGTGAGATCACGCCGTCCGCTTCGGGAAGGTAGCCGGCGGCAGGACCGATCGACGCCGCCGGGGTGATCTCCCGCAGCGCGGCGAGCGCCAGATCGCGCGCGCCCAGCAGTCGTTCGGTCGCGACCGGGACGGCAAGGGGCGCGTCGATCGGGATGCGCGGCTCGACGGCGGATGCGACGGCGTCGGCCGACAGCGCCGCGGCGCCGTCCGGCGCCGGTGGGACCTGCTCCGAATCGACCGGCTCGACGCCTGCGGCCTCGCTCTCAGGCATCGAAGTCCTCGGCCACGTTGCGCAGGACCGCGGCGATCTTGCGTCCGTGCGAGGACGACGGGTAGCGACCGCGACGGAGATCGCCGCCGATGCCGTCGAGCAGCTTCACGAGGTCCTCGACGATCACGGCCATGTCGTCCGCGGGCTTGCGCTTGGACTTCGCCAGGCTCACCGGAGCCTCGAGCACGCGCACCGACAGCGCCTGCAGGCCCCGCTTGCCGTCGGCGACGCCGAACTCGACGCGGGCGCCGGCCTTGACCGTGGACCCGGCGGGGAGGGACGTGGCGTGCAGGAAGACGTCCTGGCCGTCATCGGTGGTGATGAAGCCGAACCCCTTCTCGTCGTCGTAGAACCTGACCTTGCCGGTGGGCATGGGAGAACCTCGCTGCATGACTCGGGCGCCGGATCCGCGAGATCCGGTCGGGACGCGTGCGGAAGCCCCGCACCCCACCAGCCTACCGGTCGCCGAGCGGGTAGGCTGGGACGGATGAGCACTGAGCCGAAGCGGTTTGGGCCGCCAGCCCCCGAGCCGGAGATCCGCGGGATCGACCGGTTCCTCACGTTCGGCTCGCTGACGCTGGCCGCCCTGTCGGTGATCTGCTTCTTCACGATCATCCTCGGCACCGCGCTCGGCATGAAGCAGGCCGACTTCACGCACGGCGCCTGGCCGATCGTAGGGGTCTTCCCGTTCTGGGGCCTGCCCATCGCGTTCCTCATGATCGTCGTGCTGCTCGTCATGAGCTTCGTGCGGAGAGGCCGCGCGGCCCGGCGCTCCTGACGCCGGCTGCGGTCCACCCATGAGCACCCATGCGCGCCTTCTCGCCGAGGCGCTGTCCGCGCGCACCGACGAGGAGCTCGCGACGCTCTTCGCCCGTCGGGAAGTGCGCCCCGACGCGCCCTGGCACGACTTCTTCGACGCCGCCGAAGCGCTGCTGGATCCGTCGTCCGTGGCGCGGATCCTGCCCCGGCTGACCCGCGCGGAGGCGATCGCTCTCGCACACGCCGCCGCAGGCGTCGCGCCCCGAGGCGGGGCGGGGGGCGACGCCGGACCCGAGGCCGCCGGGCTGAACGCGCTCGCGCTGCTGTCCCCGTCCGGTGAGGACGTGCCGCCGTCGGTCGCCACGGCGATCGCAGGGCGCGACCTTTCGGCCGCCGCCGCACCCCCGGACGACCGCGCGGAGGCCGCGGAGTCGCCGGTCGCCGGCGAGGCCGCCGCCGCGCGTGCGGCCGAGCGTGCCTTCACCACCGTCGCCACGATCGCCGACGCGCTGCTGCTGGCCGAGGAGGGCCCGCTCGCCCTGCTGGCCGGCGGCACGGTCGGGCAGTCCGAGAAGCGGCGCCTGGCCGAGCGAGGGCTGCCCGATGACGGCGCACTGCTGGACGATCTGCTGGCGCTGGGCATCGCGGCGGGCCTGCTCCGCCCTGTCGAGCGCTCGCTGCAGCTGGCGGCGGACGGCGCCGACTGGCTGCAGCTGCCGGGACCGCAGCGCTGGGCGCGGCTCGTGTCGGGCTTCCGCGACGCTCTGCCCGCAGCCTTGCGGACCGCGGACGGCGGCTGGATCCCGCTGCCCGCATGGCCCGGGGAGCACCCGTGGGATCCGGCCTGGCCGGAGCGCGCCGGCACCCTGATCCGGCAGGCACGGCTGCTCGGCCTCATCACGGAGGAGGACGCTCCCGGAGAGCCCGGCGGCCACCGCGACGGCGGGTACGCCGAGACCGGATGGGCCCGCGCGCCGCGACACGGGGCGGATCCGGATCCCTCCTCCCTCGGCGCCTATGTCCCCGCGGAGGTCGACCGGATCTTCCTGCAGAACGATCTCACCGCGATCGCCCCCGGGCCCCTGCTTCCCGCGCTCGACCTGCGCCTGCGCGGCATGGCCGCGCGCGAGTCCACGAGCCAGGCCTCGTCGTACCGCTTCACCGCCGACTCGCTCACCGCCGCCCTGTCGGCCGGCGAGACCGAGGCGGGCGTCCTGGGCTTTCTCGAGGAGATCTCGCTGACCGGGGTGCCGCAGCCGCTGCGCTATCTGCTCGCCCAGAGCGCGAGCAGGCACGGGCAGGTGCAGGTCGGAACGGATCCGGAGACCGGGCGCACCCAGGTGCGCAGCGCCGATGAGCACCTGCTGCAGGCGATCGGCGTGGACCAGTCGCTGCGGCCGCTGGGCCTGGTCCCCGAGACGGTCGTGGACGGACGCACGGTCCTGAGCACGCGGGTCAACCGCGACACCGTTTTCTGGGCGCTCACCGACGAGCACTATCCGGCGGCGCTGGTCGACGCCGGGGGCCAGGTCGAACGCCCGGTGCGCCACACCGCGGCGAGCGCGCCCGCGCCGCCCGCCGACCTCGAGCGCTACACAGCGCTCATCACCCGGCTGCGTGATGCCCGCGAGGAGAACGCCGACGCCGCATGGCTCGAACGCGAGCTCGAGCACGCGGCGAAGCAGCGCGCCGTGCTGGCGGTGGAGGTCGCCATGCCCGACGGCACCGCCCGGGAACTGGTGCTCGAGGTGACCGGGTTCGGCGGCGGGCGCGTACGCGGACGCGATCGCGCGAGCGATGTGGAACGCACCCTCCCGATCCGGTCGATCCTCTCCACCCGAGCGATCGAGGACGCCGGATCCTGATCCGCGCCGGCTTCGGCGGACACGCCCGCGCGCCTCTCCCCAGGCGCGACCGGTAGACTGGTCCGCTATGTCCGATGGCCCGCTGATCGTCCAGAGCGACCGCACCGTGCTGCTCGAGGTCGCGCACGCCGATGCCGAGAGCGCACGGCACGAGCTGGCGATCTTCGCCGAGCTGGAGCGCGCCCCCGAGCACATCCACACCTACCGCATCACCCGGCTGGGGCTGTGGAACGCCCGCGCAGCCGGCCACACGGCCGAGGACATGCTGGAGACCCTGGACCGCTGGTCGCGCTTCCCGGTGCCGCCGTCGGTGTCGGTCGACATCCGCGAGACCGTGAACCGCTACGGCCGCCTCGTGATCGAGCGCGACGACGAGGGCGTGCTCATCCTGCGCTCCACGGATCCGGCCGTGCTCACCCAGGTCGCCGGCAACAAGCGGATCCAGCCGCTGCTCGTGGGGCACCCCTCCCCCGACTCCTACGTCGTGGATGCCTGGGCCCGCGGGCAGATCAAGCAGGAGCTGCTGAAGATCGGCTGGCCCGCCGAGGACCTGGCCGGCTACACGCCGGGCACCCCGCACGAGATCACCCTGGCCGAGGACGGCTGGACGATGCGCCCGTACCAGCAGGACGCGGTCGATGCGTTCACGAAGGACGGATCCGGCGTCGTCGTGCTCCCCTGCGGCGCCGGCAAGACGATCGTCGGCGCCGGCGCGATGGCCGCCACGAAGACGACCACGCTGATCCTCGTCACGAACGCCGTCTCGGCACGGCAGTGGCGCGACGAGCTGATCAAGCGCACCAGCCTCACCGCCGAGGAGATCGGCGAGTACTCCGGGCAGGTGAAGGAGGTCAAGCCGGTCACGATCGCGACCTACCAGATCCTCACCGCGAAACGGAAGGGCCAGTACGCGCACCTGTCTCTGCTGGACGAGATGGACTGGGGGCTGGTCGTGTACGACGAGGTGCACCTGCTCCCCGCGCCGGTGTTCAAGCTCACCGCCGACCTGCAGGCCCGCCGCCGGATCGGCCTCACCGCGACCCTGGTGCGCGAGGACGGCCGCGAGGGCGACGTGTTCAGCCTCATCGGGCCGAAGCGCTTCGACGCGCCGTGGAAGCAGATCGAGGCCCAGGGCTTCATCTCCCCGGCCGCCTGCTACGAGGTGCGCGTGGACCTGCCGCCGGACGACCGGCTGGAGTACGCCGCCGCGACCGACGACGAGCGCTACCGCCTCGCCGCGTCCGCGCCGGTGAAGATCACCGCCGTGCGCGAGCTCATCGCGAAGCACCCCGGCGAGCGCATCCTCGTGATCGGGCAGTACCTCGACCAGCTCGAGGAACTGTCCGAAGCCCTGAACGCCCCGTCGATCACGGGAGCCACCCCGGTCGACGAGCGCGAGGAGCTGTACCGGCAGTTCCGCGAGGGCGAGATCGAGCTGCTCGTGGTCTCGAAGGTCGCGAACTTCTCGATCGACCTGCCCGAGGCCTCGGTGGCGATCCAGGTGTCCGGATCCTTCGGCTCCCGCCAGGAGGAGGCGCAGCGGCTCGGACGTCTGCTGCGTCCGAAGCAGTCAGGGCACACGGCGAGCTTCTACACGCTGATCGCCCGGGACACGGTCGACCAGGACTACGCCCAGAACCGCCAGCGCTTCCTCGCCGAGCAGGGTTACAGCTACACGATCCTGGACGCGCACGAGCTCGAAGCGGCCTGAGCAGGCCGGTTCGGGCTCAACCCCGGCGATCCTCCCCCGCCCGCACCCTACCTTGACCGCGAGACTGCAACTCCGCGACGAGACTGCAGTCCCCGCACGCAGTCTCGTCGCCCAGATGCAGTCTCGCAGAACCCGTCATCCCTCCCGGGCGAACCAGTCCAGGGCGAGGCGGACGACCTCATCCGGCGCGTCGTCGGTGAGGAAGTGCGCGGCGTCGTCGACGAACGCCAGCTCGAACCGGTCGGCGCGCTTCACGTGGTTGCGGCAGATGCGCCGGGCGATCGGCTCGGAGAACGGCCCGTCCTGACGCCCGAAGACACAGAGGGTTGGCGGGTGCAGCCGCATCCGCTTGTAGACGCCGCGCATGAGCCGCATCGAGACGGGGATGACCATGCCGCGGTACAGAGCGGTGACGGCGCGCTCGACCTCGGGTCGCTCGTGGACGCTCAGATACGTGTCGATCGTGCTGTCGGCCATCGGCTGCGCGACATAGCGCGATCCGAACAGATACCGCAGCGAACGCCCGGGACGATGCGTGAGCAGAGCGGGCATGTGCGCGAAGGCCGGCATGACCCGGGGCGTGAAATCCATGAACCCCGGCGGCACGGACAGCTGCACCATCGTGCGCACCCGCCCCGGGGACCGGTACGAGAGCTGCATCCCCGAGATCGCACCCATGTCGTGGCAGAGGAAATGCGCACGCTCGATCCCGAGCGCGTCGAGGACAGCCACGAGGTCGTCGAGCTGCGAGTCGGGACCGAATCGCGGATCCGTCGCCTCGGTCCAGCCGGATCCTCGCAGGTCCGGGCAGATCACCCGGTATCCCTGCGCGGCGATCGCGGGCGCGATGACACGCCACTGCCACCAGTGCATCGGGAAGCCGTGCAGGGCGACGACCGGCTCGCCCTGCCCGATGACCGCGACGTGCGTACGGAGGCCTGAGGTCTCGATCACGAGGTGCTCGAAGCCGTGGGCCTCGGGAAGCGGCGGCGACCACGTGCGTCCGACCGCTCCCTGTGAAGACGCCTGCATGTCCATGGCGAGCCCTCCCTGTCGTCGCGCCGTGCGGGTCCGACCAGCCCGCAGCCCTGACTTTACTACGTTCATAGTGTCGTGTCACTAGGAACATAGTAGTTACGCTCTTCCTCATGAGCAGCACCCGCCGCCGCGCCCTCGATGCCGCCGTGACCCTGATCGGGACGGAGGGCATCCGATCCCTCACGCATGGGAAGGTGGACGCCGCGGCCGCGCTGCCCGCGGGCTCCACGTCGAATCACTTCCGCACCAGGGCCGCCCTCGTCGCGGGCGTGGTCGAGTGGCTCGCCCACGAGGAACGCCAGGACGGAGGCCTTCCCGAGCCCCATAGCCGGGACGAGCTCGTGACGCTGCTCTCCCGCATGGGCGCAGCCCAGACCGGCCCGCTGGCTACGCGCACCCGCGCGAGATACGCGCTGTTCCTCGAGGCCGACGACGACGCGATCCGGCCGCTGCGGGATCAGCGCCGGGGCATGGAGGAATGGATCCGCGGCGTCCTGACGGAGCTCGGCGGCGAGAGCGCAGGACGCAACACGACGTTCCTGATGGCGGCGTGCGACGGCCTTCTCCTGCATCGCCTCACGGTGGATCCGGATGTGCCGATCGACGACGTGATCGCTCGTGCGGTCGACGCGGCGCTGCAGAGCTGACCCCCGTCACCTACCAGGAACGCAGGAAGGAGGGGTCGGGTCAGGTCTGCGGGATGACCGTCAGCACGCGGGCCGTGTACTCCGCGAACGCCGTCATGAACTGACGCAGGAACTCCTCGGTCCCCGGCGTGGTGACGCGGCCGTCGTCATCGATGAGGCCCGGCGAATAGTGGATGTAGGCCTCGGGCGAGGTCATCTGACGCGCGTTCAGGAACCCGAGCGTGGCACGCAGGGACTGCTGCCCGACGGCCGTGCCGATCGCGCCCATCGACGCACCGACGACGCCGGTCGGCTTGTGCGCCCAGACGTTCTGCCCCCAGGGCCGGCTGCCCCAGTCGATCGCGTTCTTCAGCGGTCCCGGCAGCGAGCGGTTGTATTCGGGGGTGACGAACAGCACCGCATCCGCGCTCGTCACCGCCTCCTTGAAGTCGAGCGCGACCTGCGGATAGTCGGCGTCGAAGTCGCGGTTGTACAGCGGCAGGTCGGCGTACGAGATCTCGAAGAACTCGAAGCCCTCGGGCGCGAGACGGGTCAGCGCGTTCGCCAGCCGGCGGTTGATGGACTCCCGGGAGAGACTGCCGACGATGACGCCGACGCGGTACGGCCCGTCGTGCTCGATGATGTCGATCTTCATGCGTCTTACTCTGCACCCGAAGGGCGCGGATCGTCACCCTTCCTGAGCCGCCGCATAGCCGATCCCTAGGAAAGTTCCGCCCGCAATCAGCCCGAACACGGAACGAGTCACCATAATGGGGGCATGACTGAAGCGCGCATCCTGGTCGTCGACGACGAACCCAACATCCGCGATGTCCTGTCCACGGGCCTCAGCTTCGCCGGGTTCTCGGTGAAGACCGTCGCCAACGGCGCGGCCACGATCTCGGCCGTGCTGGAGGAGGAGCCCGACCTCATCATCCTCGACGTGATGCTCCCCGACATGAACGGGTTCAGCGTCACCAAGCGGCTGCGCGGCGCCGGTTTCACCGCGCCGATCCTGTTCCTCACGGCGAAGGACGACACCGAGGACAAGATCGAGGGCCTGAACGCCGGTGGCGACGACTACGTCACCAAGCCGTTCGCCCTGGACGAGATCGTCGCGCGCACGCAGGCCATCCTGCGCCGCACGATGCAGGCCGACGAGGAGTCGGTGATCCGCGCCGGCGAGCTCTCGATGGATCAGGACACGCACGACGTGTTCGTCGGATCCACTCCCATCGAGCTCAGCCCGACCGAGTTCAAGCTGCTGCGCTACCTCATGCTGAACCCGAACCGGGTGCTCTCCAAGGCGCAGATCCTCGACCATGTGTGGGAGTACGACTTCAACGGCGACGCCGGCATCGTGGAGAGCTACATCTCCTACCTCCGCCGCAAGATCGATCCGCACACCGAGGAGCCGGTCATCCAGACCAAGCGCGGCTTCGGCTACATGCTCAAGGTGGGAAAGTCCGCGTAGCGGATGGCGAGCAAGCCTGACGCGCTCACGCGATGGTGGCGCCGGATCAGCCTTCGGGCGAAGGTCACCGGCGTCACGGTCGGCGTGCTCGCACTGGGCCTGGTCCTCACCGGCATCGGCACCATGCCGATCCTGCGCAACCTGCTGATCGACAACGTCGAATCGCAGCTGCCCACGCTCGTCACGAGCGACCTCGCGATGGTCACGCCGGAGGCGGGCGGCGGCTTCAGCGTCGCGCTCAAGGACGAGACGCTGCGGCTGAACGACTACTTCGTCGCGGTCTACAACACCGAGGGCGCGCTGGTGTTCTCCGGCGGCGGCACGGACAAGGCCGCCAAGCCCGAGTTCCCCGCCTCGTACCCGCTGGCCCAGGCGACGCTCGCCGCCGGACGCACGGATCCGATGGTGCTGCAGGGCGCCGACGGCTCCGAGTTCCGCGCGGCGGTCGCGGTGCGCGAGGATCCCACCTCGAACATCACCTACACGCAGATGGTGGCCCTGTCGCTGGACGAGCCCGATCGCATCATCGTCACGTTCTTCGGGGTGTTCACGACGGTCGCGCTCGTGACCATCATCCTCGCCGCGCTCGCCACCCGCGGGCTGGTGACGCTGGCGTTCCGCCGGCTGGGGCGCGTGGAGTCCACCGCGATGGCGATCGCCGCGGGAGACTTCAGCCAGCGGCTCACGGATCTGGAGCCCACCACCGAGGTCGGCCGTCTGAACGGGGCGCTCAACACCATGCTCGACCGCGTGGACGCGTCGATCGCGCAGCGCGATCGCTCCGTGCAGCAGATGCGGCGGTTCGTCGGCGACGCCAGCCACGAGCTGCGCACTCCGCTGGTGAGCGTGCGCGGCTACGCCGAGCTGTACCGGATGGGCGCGATCGCCGGCGCCGAGGACACCGCGCGGGCGATGGACCGGATCGAGAAGGAGGCGCTGCGGATGGGCGTGCTCGTCGAGGACCTGCTCGCCCTCGCCCGCCTCGACGAGCAGCGCGAGCTGACGATCGAGCCGCTCGACCTGCGCCCGCTCGCGCAGGACGCGGCGCTCGACCTGCGCGCGGCCGCACCGGAGCGCCCTGTCACCGTCGTGGACATGACCGCGGAGGCTCCCGCCGCACCGGCACCACCGCCGTCGTCGGCGACGACCGCCCGCCCTGCGCCTCCGACGCGCACCGTGGCGACGCGCGGCCGGATCCCCGCGATCCTGCGCCGCCGCCCCCGCGAGGGCGCTCCCGTCCCCGAGATCGACTTCTCCGAGGCGATCGTGGCCCCGGTCTCCACCCCTCCGATCGTGCTGGGCGAGGAGAACAAGGTGCGGCAGGTGATCGCGAACCTGCTCGGCAACGCACGGCGCTTCTCGCCCGGCGACTCCCCCATCGAGGTCGTGGTCGGGGCCGACCGGCAGCGCGACGTGGGCTGGTTCTCCATCGTCGACCACGGTGAGGGCGTGCCGGAGCAGATCAGGGAGCAGATCTTCCAGCGCTTCTGGCGCGCGGACTCCTCGCGCACCCGGGACACCGGGGGCGCCGGCCTCGGGCTCGCGATCGTCGCCTCCATCGTGCGGGCCCTGCACGGCTCGGTGCAGGTCACCGAGACGCCCGGCGGCGGAGCGACGTTCACCGTCGCCCTTCCGCTCGCCCCGCCCCGCGCGACGCCCGAGCACCTGCTGCAGGACACGCAGCCGATCGAGCCGCTCGACCTGCCGCTCTGAGGCGATCGGTCCGCACAACCGCGGCGTCGCCGGACTTCCACGCCGGTTGCGCGTTCGGTCCCTCCGGCCCCGACGCGGATCCCTAACGTCGAACGCATCCGATGCACCACGACGAAAGGATCCGGAATGTCCGTCTTCACCGTTGACACCGATGCGGTCTTCACCACGAAGCTCTCCGTGCACGCCACCTCGGAGCGGCTGCAGAGCGACTCGGCGGCGATGATGTCGCAGCTCACTCAGCTGCAGTCGTCCTGGACCGGGGCGGCCTCAGCCGCCTGCCAGAACGCCGCGGAGCAGTGGCGAGGGGCGCAGGCCCACGTCGAGCAGGCGCTCGCGGCGATCGCCCAGGCGCTCGGCTCCGCGGGGCAGCTCTACGCGCAGGCCGAGAGCGACTCCATGGCACTGTTCCACTGAGCGGAGCCGCAGGCGCGGAGAAGCCCCTCCGGACGGATCCGGAGGGGCTTCTCGAGGGATGGGCCTGGGTTTCGACTCTGCGTCTCGTCTCGCTTCGCCCGCTCGACGACCACAGCTCGCTCACCCTCGATACGCCCGGGACTCGACGCCGCTGCGCGGCATCGAGTCCCGCCGTATCAGAAGTCCATGCCGCCGGACGGGTCGCCCACCGGCGCTGCCGCCTTCTCGGGCTTGTCGGCGACGACGGCCTCGGTGGTGAGGAACAGGCCGGCGATCGACGCGGCGTTCTGCAGCGCGGAACGGGTGACCTTGGCCGGGTCGATGATGCCCTGCGCGAACATGTCGCCGTACTCGCCCGTCGCGGCGTTCAGGCCGTGACCGGTCGGGAGCTCGGAGACCTTGTTGGCCACGACGCCGGGCTCGAGGCCCGCGTTGAGGGCGATCTGCTTCAGCGGCGCCTCGATCGCGACACGCACGATGTTCGCGCCGGTCGCCTCGTCGCCCGTGAGCTCGAGGCCCGCGAGGGCCTTCGTGCCGGACTGGATCAGCGCCACGCCGCCACCGGCGACGATGCCCTCCTCGACGGCCGCCTTCGCGTTGCGGACGGCGTCCTCGATGCGGTGCTTGCGCTCCTTGAGCTCGACCTCGGTGGCCGCGCCCGCCTTGATGACGGCCACGCCGCCGGCGAGCTTGGCGAGGCGCTCCTGCAGCTTCTCCCGGTCGTAGTCGCTGTCGGTGTTCTCGATCTCGCGACGGATCTGGGTCACACGACCGGCGATCTGCTCGGCGTCGCCGGCGCCCTCGACGATCGTGGTCTCGTCCTTGGTGACGATGACCTTGCGCGCACGGCCCAGCAGGTCGAGGGTCGCGTTCTCGAGCTTGAGACCGACCTCCTCGGTGATCACGGTGCCGCCGGTGAGGATCGCGATGTCCTGCAGCTGCGCCTTGCGGCGGTCGCCGAAGCCCGGCGCCTTGACGGCGACGGACTTGAAGATGCCGCGGATCTTGTTCAGCACCAGGGTCGCGAGCGCTTCGCCCTCGACGTCCTCGGCGATGATGACGAGCTCCTTGCCGTCCTGGATCACCTTGTCGACGATGGGCAGAAGGTCCTTGATGTTCGAGATCTTCTGGTTCGCGATGAGGATGTACGCGTCCTCGAAGACGGCCTCCTGGCGCTCCGGGTCCGTCACGAAGTACGGGTTCAGGTAGCCCTTGTCGAAGCGCATGCCCTCGGTGAGCTCGAGCTCGGTGCCGAAGGTCTGGGACTCCTCGACGGTGACCACGCCCTCCTTGCCCACCTTGTCGATGGCCTCGGCGATGAGCTCGCCGATCTCGGGGTCCGCGGCAGAGATCGACGCGGTGGCGGCGATCTGCTCCTTCGACTCGATCTCCTTGGCGGAGGCGAGCAGCTCGGCCGTGATGGCGGCGACGGCCTTCTCGATGCCCTTCTTCAGGCTGATCGGGTCGGCGCCGGCGGCCACGTTGCGCAGGCCCTCGCGGACGAGCGCCTGGGCGAGCACCGTGGCGGTGGTGGTGCCGTCTCCGGCGACGTCGTCGGTCTTCTTCGCGACCTCCTTGACGAGCTCCGCGCCGATCTTCTCGTACGGGTCGTCGAGCTCGATCTCCTTGGCGATGGACACGCCGTCGTTCGTGATCGTGGGGGCGCCCCACTTCTTCTCGAGCACGACGTTGCGGCCGCGCGGGCCGAGGGTCACCTTGACCGCGTCGGCCAGGATGTTCAGGCCGCGCTCGAGACCGCGACGGGCCTCCTCATCGAAAGCGATGATCTTTGCCATGAGTACTGTCGTCCCTCCTGGACGTAGACATTGGGTTTAGCACTCAGGTCAGTCGAGTGCTAAACCCAGTCTGGCACTCGCCCCTCGAGAGTGCAAGCCGCAGAGAGTGCGTCCGGCCTCAGCCTCCCGAGGTGTTCCCGGACGTGTCGGCAGGCGTCGGCCCGGTCGTCGGCGCGTTCTTCGCGAGATCGTGGCCCAGCACCACGGTGAGCTGCTTCTGACCCTGCACGACGTCGTCGCCGTAGACGTCGCTCTGGGCGACCTGGGTGGCGCCGAGGAGCGCGGCCAGCGCCTGCGCCGCGGGCTTGTCCGCCGCGGTCTTGTAGTAGACCGTGGTCGCAGGGAAGTCCTGCGAGTCGGCGTCGCCGGTGGCGACGGCGCTGCCGCTGAATCCGGCGTTGACGATCACGTCCTTGGTGCTCGCGGCGAGGCCGGTCGCGCCGGTCGCGTTCAACACGAGCACGGCGTACGACGTGTCCAAGGGCGGGTTGGTCGCCGTCACGGTCGCGGACGGCATCGGGGTCGGCGAGACGCTGTCGAAGCTGATCCTGCCCATCGCGAGCATGGCGGCGAAGATGCCGACGGCGATGAGGACCGCGGTCGCGACGGCCGCCCACAGCAGCACGAACCAGCCGCGCATCCCGGGGTTCTCGGCGCGGTGGGCGCCGACGCGTCCCTGCGCCTGCGGGATCGCGTCGAATCGGTCGGGTGCGGATTCAGGCATCCCCCGATGTTATCCGGCGCGCTCCTGCGGTTTCGGTGAACGACAGGCCGGCGATCCCACGCTCCTGTGCGTCCGGGTGCGCGCGGGGACCCAATGGGATCCGTTCCCGTCGCGAAAGGTGTCGTTCTGACCGCCCGATAACGGCATCTTCTGCGACGGGAGCTTCGGTGCAGCGGCCCGGCCGAAGCTCTCGGGCTCGCGCTCAGCCCGCGGACAGGGCGGTGCGATCCGCCCGGCGCGAGGCGGCGTCGTCGCGGATGCGGCGCAGCCGGCGCACCAGCATCGGATCCGCGACCAGCGCCTGCTCGGACTCGATGACCCGGTCCAGCAGCTGGTAATAGCGCGCCGGTGTCAGCTCCAGCTCGGCGCGGATCGCCTCCTCCTTGGCGCTGGAGTGCCCGGGGCGACGCGCCTCGAACGCGAGGATCGTGCGCTCGCGGTCGCTGAGGAGGTCGGTCACCCCCTCAGGCTACGTCGCCGTCGGCGCCGTGCCCTGGCGGCGCGCCCGGCCGTCGCCCCTCGGCGCCCCGGAACGCGCGAGAATGGATCCGACCCCGGGAGGATCCATGTCGCACCGCGTGACCAAGACCGATGCCGAATGGCGGGCCGAGCTCGCCCCGCAGCAGTACGCCGTGCTGCGCGAGGCGGCGACCGAGCGCCCCTGGACGGGCGAGCTGCTCGACGAGCACCGGGCGGGGCTGTACACGTGCGGAGCCTGCGGCGCCGAGCTGTTCCGCAGCGGCACCAAGTTCGACTCCGGCTGCGGCTGGCCGAGCTTCTACGAATCGGTGCGCCCGGAGGCCGTGGAGCTGATCGAGGACCACAGCCTCGGCATGCAGCGCACAGAGGTGCGCTGCGCGAACTGCGGCTCGCACCTCGGACATGTGTTCCCCGACGGCTTCGGCACGCCGACCGGCGATCGCTACTGCATGAACTCGATCGCGCTGTCGTTCCAGCCGGACGAGGACGCCGCCGGCGCATGAGCGCGCTGGAGGCGGTCCGCCGTCGGCAGTCCTGGTCGAAGGTGACGCCCGAGGCGCCGACGCGTGAGGAGCTTCTCCCGCTGATCGCCGCGGCCGGACGCGTGGCCGATCATTCCTCACTGCGTCCGTGGCGGCTGATCGAGTTGCGCGGCGAGGACCGGGAGCGGCTGGGAGCGGCCATCGCGGAGGCCACGGGCGAGGAGACGCCCTCGGCCAAGCCGCTGCGCGCATCCCTGCTGATCGCCGTCGTGGTGAGCTATCGCCTCAGCGAGAAGGTGCCCCGCTGGGAACAGGAGGCCGCGGCCGCCGGCGTCGCACACACGCTCAGCCTGCTGCTGGACGAGGCGGGGTGGGGCGTGATCTGGCGCACCGGCGGCTACACCCGCAGCCCCGAGGTCGCCACCCTGCACGGGCTCGGGCCGGACGAGGCGCTGCTGGGCTGGCTCTACGTCGGAGGCAAGCCTGACCGCTCCCCCGGCTCGCGCCGCATCGTCGACGCCGAGCCGCTGCTCACAGCGCTCCCGAGGTGATCGCGAGGCGCTTGGCGCGCGGAGCCGAGGCGCGTCGAGCTGGGCGCGCGGGATCAGGCTGGCGCGCGGGATCAGGCGAATCCGGCCCGCGATTGCCTGCTCTCGCGTGATCGCCTGATCCGGCGCGGCGGGCGAGACCGGGTGCGGATCGGCCGCGGCAGCGCGACCAGCACCGACAGCACCGCGGCGAGCACCATCAGGACGACCTGCCAGGGCGCCGGCCCCGACGCCGGCGGCCAGATCACGTCGATCAGCACCGAGACGACGAGCTGGCCGAGCACCGCACCCAGCCCCATCAGCAGCACGCCGGTGCGCGCCACGATGACCACGCCGAGCAAGATGTACGCCGCGCCCAGCAGCGCGCCGAGGTACAGCCAGAGATCACCCGGGAACGCCGACGGCAGCGGCGCGAGTGCACCGGCGGCGAGCATGCTGGCGCCCGCAGCGACGGCGAGGACGAGGACGACGCCGAGGAAGCTCATGAACGTCGCGGCGAGCGGCGACGCGATGCGCTGACCCAGCCGTCCGTTCACCGCGGACTGGAACGCGATCCCCCGCGCCGGTCAGGAACGGCAGCGCGAGCATCCACAGCGGTGCGCGGGCCAGCACGTCGCCGCCGAGCGAGACCCCGACCGCCGCGAGCGCGAAGAACCCGCCGAGCAGACGCCCCGGCGTGATCGCGACGACCCCCGCCGGGCCGAAGCCGACCCGATCCAGCAGCAGTCCGTGCAGGGTCTGCCCCGCGACGACGCCGACGGTGAACAGCGCGACTCCGAGGATGCCCGCGACCAGGCCCTGCGTGGAGACCGTGAGGGCGCCGCACGCGCCGCCGAGTAGCATCCACCACGGCGCGCGACCGGTGCGGATCGCGCTCCACAGGCGTCCGGCACCGGCACGGCCGGAACGGGTGAGCAGCACCGGCACGCACAGCAGCACCAGGCCGACGGCGAACGACACCAGTCCGGCCACGATGCCGTTGTGGATCCGCACCCCGAGCTGGCCGTTCACACGCGCCTGCGTCGCCGTCATCGCGCCGATCGCGCCGACTCCGGCAAAGGGCGAGCAGGGTAGCTCCGCGCCCGCCCGCCGGCTGCCGATCCGTCACCGTCCGAGCCTACCCGTGCGCGGCGGCAGCTCACCTGGCAGCAGCACGCCGTTCCGCAGCCGCGGAGCGGCGCCGAGTCGCCTGCCCCTGAAACCCGGGGCGCGAAGCCCATAGCTCGCGCGCCCTCGGCAGACTACTGTCGGTGTCACTGGGTTGCGCCGACGCCTGGGGAGGTCGCAGTGAAGGTCGCTTTGATCGATGACCACGAGATCGTCGCCGTGGCGGTCCGGAGCGTCGTCTCGCAGGTCGACGGGCTGGAGTTCGTCGGCTCTGCGGGTACGGTCGAGGATCTGCTCGCCGCATATCCGGAGGTCGACGTCGCCGTGCTGGACCTCCGCCTGGCGGATGGTTCCTCCCCTGTTGCGAACGTAGAGCGCCTTATCGCGGCGGGCGCGCGGGTGCTGGTGCTGACCTCCGGGGAGAATCCCTATCTGATCCGATCGGTGGCGAAGAGCCCGATCCTCGGCCTGGTCCGCAAGTCTGCGCCGTTGCCGACGCTCGTCGAGACACTCGCCACCGTGGCCTCCGGTGAGATGGAACTGTCGACAGAATGGGCGTCGGCGATCTCGACCGACCCCGAACTGGACGCCGCCCGGCTGAGCGCGCAGGAGCAGCGCGTGCTGACGTTGTTCGCGCGCGGTGTGAAAGCGCAGGCGGTGGCGTACGACCTCGGCATCACCGTGAACACGGTCGACGACTACGTTCGGCGGATCCGGGCGAAGTACGCGCAGATCGGGCGCCCCGCCTACGACAAGGTCGACCTGTACCGTCGAGCGATCGAAGACGGTTTCCTCCCCCTCCCGCTGGTCTGACGGCGGCGGCCGGATGACCGCCGTCGCCACGACCGCAGTCGCAGCGGTTCCCGGGCAGAGGTTCGCGTCGCGCCGCCTCTACCGTCTGATGTCGCTGTCGCTGTCGCTCACCACGCTGCTGATGCTCGCCGCGATGGGGCCGGTGATCCCGGAGCAGCAGCTCATCGTCGGAGCGCCGTACTCGGTCGCGGCGATCGCTGTCATCGGCATCCCAGCCGTCGTCGCGCTCCTGCTGTTCCGGACCGCGCGGATCCGTACGCTCCGCGTGATCTGGCGCGTGCAGGCCATCGGAATGCTGCTGCTCTGCGCGGCGGTCCCGTTCGTGCTCCTGCAGGGGCAGATTCCGCGTGGTCCCAACTCGTTCTGGTTGTTCGAGCTGGAGACCATCGCGGGCTGCGCGGCCGCGCTGGCATGGCGGATCCGGATACTGATCGCGTACGTGATCGCGGTGCAGGTGATCATGTTCACGATCGGGATCTTCTTCGGTGAAGGATCACTCGCTGGTCCTGTCGCCGGGGACGCGGCGCGCGATCTGGTGACCATGGCGATGTTCACTTCCCTGGCTGCTGCCCTGTTGCGGGCAGGGCGCCTGCTGGACGACACGATCGACGGAGCCATCGCCGAGGCGAGTCGCGCGGCAAGGGCCGACGTGACACGAGCGGGCCGGATGGCCGTGGAGATGCTGATCCATGACCGGATCATCGTGGCGCTGCTCGCCTACGCTTCCGGTGCGGAGATGCACAGGTCGGTGGCGGAGGCGCGGGCAGCGATCGCGTCGATGAGCTCGACACGCGCGCCGTCGACCGGATCCGGGACGAGCCCGCGAGCGCTGGCATGGGCCATGCAGGCGCTCACGACGCAGCTCGACGCGCAGACGCGCTTCGACTACACCGCCGAGGGTATGGATCCGCTGCCCGCGAGCGTGGCAGCCGCGGCCAGCGAGGCCCTCTCCGAGGCGCTGCGCAACAGCATCCGGCACGAGACCGGCGATGCCGTGGTTTCGCGGGCCGTGCGCGCGACGATCTCGTCGGATCGAGTGGAGGTGATCGTGCTCGACGATGGTGCGGGCTTCGATCCGGCGGCCGTCGGCGCCGCCCGGCTCGGGATCGCTCACGGGATCATCCGCCGCATGCAGAGCATCCCAGGCGGGAGCGCCGAGGTGCGCAGCAAGGTCGGATACGGCACCATGGTCGCATTGCGCTGGAGGCGCGGATGAATCCGGGCCATAGGTTCGACCGGGAGCGGTGGCTCGAGCGGGTTCCGGAGGACGACATCGGCCGTTTCCTCGGCTTCTTCGGACGCGGACCGTGGGTGCTCTTCGTGCTGTGTGTCGTGAGCTTCGGCTATCTGGCGCTGGTGCTCGGCGGTCCTTCCGGCCGTAGCGCCTCCGGCCTCGCAGTGCTGCTGCTCGCCTTCGCGATGCTGCTGCTCATCGTGTTGCCGAGCCCGACGCCGCTGCCGCTGATCCGCACCGTCGCGATCGTGCTGGCTATCCCGATCGTCACGGCCGTCGTCACCTGGCAGCAACCGTTCGTCGACCGCCCGCCGCGGTACGACTCGTGGGAGCTGGCACTGTGCGACCTGTTGGAGTTCTGCCTGGTGATCCGCGGTCGCTACCTTGCCGGGTGGATCGGATCGCTGCTGATGCAGGGCACCGTCTGCTTGTGGAGCACGCTGGTCACCGGCACGCTCTGGTACGGCCTCTCATTCGTCTACACCCAGACCTTCCCGCTGCTCGCCGTCACCGTGTTCGCGGTCGGCCTGCATCAGACCGCGCGGCAGATCGTCCTGCATCGCGCCGCGGAGCGGGAACGCGCCGACGGCGAGGCACGACAGGCGACGAGCGACCTGGAGGTCGAGGCCGACCTGCGCGTCGTTCGAGACCTGGCCGGCCCGGTACTCGAGGAGATCGCATCGGGCCGGGGAACGGATCGCGCCCGCGTACGAAGCCTCGAGGCCGCTCTGCGCGACATGATCCGCGGCCGCGCTCTCGCCGCTGAGCCGCTCGTCACGACGTTGCGCATGGTTCGAGAACGCGGTGCCGACATCACCGTGCTCGACGACCTCGGCGACGACGAGCTCTCGCACGCCGAGCGCCAGGAACTCGTCACCTGGTCGGCCGAGCAGATTGTACGAACAGAGGGTGCCAATCTCACTCTTCGCCTCTCCCTCGATGCTGGGCGCCCCACCGTGACGCTCACAGCCGACGGCGCGCCCGTTGCGGAGCGCGTCCTGCCGACGAGCCTCGCGCACGGCGACAAGCAGTCGTAGGACATCTGAGCCCACTGCCCCCGAAATCCGTGGCTATCGGCGCTCCCGCCCACACGAAACAGTGATGATCGACGAATCTGGGCGCCTCGGTCTCGCACGTCTGACAGGACCGATACTGAATGAAGGTAGACGGTATGGCAAAGGCCAGCGATCCCGCGGCAGGTCAAGTGAGCGCGAAGCGCCCGCCCCGCCTCGCCGCTCATCGCCGCCTTCGGGCCACGCTGATGCGCCTTTGGATCGGGCTCGCCACTGGCCTACTCGTTGCGGTTCTGGTCGGCGGAGTCGTAACCGGATGGATGCTTCGGGGGGCCCTCGTCGCTGACTCCGTCGAACCGCCGTCGCCGACCGGCAGCTCGGCGCCCGCAACGATTGCCGTGTCGATGCCGGACCTCCGCGGACTCGCCGAACAAGATGCGATGCAGGTGATCGCCGACGCCGGCATGGATCCTAATCAGGTCTCCGTGCAGAAGGTCCCCTACGTCGGGCGCGCGGGAACGGTTGTCTCCCAGGATCCCGTAGCTCGCACAGCCGATCCAGCCAAGATCGTCCTCTTCGTGCCCGAGCTGGCGACGATGCCCGATCTGCAGGGCAAGACGCTCGCGGAGGCGACGTCGACGCTCGTCGGGATGGGTGCAAATCCGTCGGTGTCACGCCGATATTCAGCAACCGTTGCGCCAGGATCTGTAATCTCCAGCACTCCCACGGCCGGGGAGGAGTTGACGGCCGAGCCAACGCTCATCGTCTCCGGCGCCACTGCCACTGTTTCGCTTGCGTCCATCAGATCGGTCGGGGACTGCTCGAGCGCCAGCAACCGCACGGTGAATGGAATCAAGGTCGGGAACGGGATCTCCTGTTCGACCGGGCGCACTCCCAGCGAAGGAGCATGGATCATCGCAAGAGCCGCGGGACGGCTCCAGGGAGTCCTCGGCATCGATGACCAAGCAAAGCCAGGCTCGACAGCTCATATCCGTCTCACCGCGGATGATCGAACGATCGCTGACCAGGACCTGGCATACGGACAGAGCGTCAACATCGATGCCGACGTGTCGGGCGCCCTGCGTATACAGCTGACAGTCACCACAAACGACCCCGGGTACCCCAGGGTGATCTTCGGCAACGCCGCCTTGCTGGGAGCCGCGGATGCCCTTGCGACGATTGACCACTCGTGATGAGGCGACACGTCGCATTGGTGTTGCTGGCGGTCTTGCTGCTCCCGACCCTGCTATCGAGCTCAGCACTGTTCCCGCCGACCAGCGCGGCGGCGAGCGCGGCCGTTGATCCACAACTTCATCCTGGAGGCCGGGACGTTCTGATCCTTCTGGACACCTCAGGTTCGATGAATGATCGGGACGCCAGCGACCGGGTGAAGATCCAGACCGCGAAGAGCGCGATCCTCGCGCAGGTCCAGGAACTACCGGAAGGCGCCCGCGTCGAACTCCGCACGTACCCCGCTCAGGGTGGCATCGAGAGCAACGGGTGCCCCGGGATCTCGCCGCCGCGGAACAACTCAGGCTGGAACGGTCCGGTGGTGTCGCAAATCGGCGTGGCCCTCGCATCCCTTCCGAAGCCGGATGGTGGAACGCCAACGGGTGAAGCACTGATCCAGGCCGCTGATCAACTCAAGGCTGATGGCAGGACGTCGGTCGCCATCGTCTTGATTTCCGACGGGGAATCGAACTGCGGACGCGATTCCTGTGAAGCTGCGAAGGAACTCAAGAGCCGAGGTGTCGACGCCATCGTCGACACCGTCGGGTTCGATATCGCAACCTCCGGACGCGCGCAGCTGGAGTGCATCGCCTCCGCCGGAGGAGGGAAGTACGCCGATGCCGCTGACTCAGAGAAGCTCTCGCTCGCGCTACGTGATCAATTGGGATCCACGCTGAAGGTCGAGGCGGTCGCGCCGACCACGGTCACACCCCTGGGCGGCCCGTTCAACGTCTCCGCGAAGATCACGGCGAACGGTTTGCAGGCGATCCGGGACGTTTCCGTTTCCGTCGCCGACAAGGATCCCGCGTCAGATTCGTTCGCTGTCCGTCCGACCGTACGGATCGGGAATCTTGCCCCCGGACAAACCCGAGTCGTGCAGTGGCAGATCTGGCCACCGGGCGCGCTGCGCGACCGATCATCGTTTCAGATCGTTGCCACGGCGGCATCTGCCGACCGTGCGACCAAGGATTTCGAAGTCTCGTACGCCCGTGCCAACCCGGGCACCGCTGGCCTCAGTGCCGCGCTCAAGGGTTTCGGGAATGTGCTCGTCCTCGGCGACTCCTATTCTGCGGGCGAAGGGGCGGGCACAACTGACCGGCCTTACTACGCGGATCCGAAGACACAGGCGGTCGCCTGTCACCGAACGAAGAATCAGTACGCGTCGTGGCTGTACTCACCGGACCAGGTAGGCATTCTCGCGTGCTCGGGGGCCACAACGGACAACCTCGATCAACACGGACAACACGGCGAAAATACTCAGCTAGCGCAGTTGTCCGCGCGCCTCGAAGCGGGATATCGACCGGACGTCATCATGATCTCGATCACGGGGAACGACATCGGGTTCCCAGATATTGCGTACTCGTGCGCGACAGACAAAGTCATCGGCCTCAACCTCACGGGATGCTGGGCCGATCCGAGCTCCATCGAGTACTCGGCGACATCAACCTTGCTCCACGCCGTCCCTGACATGATCATCAACACGGTCACCTCGGTGAGGCATACGTTCAAGAACGCCGGCGTCGACACGCCGCCGATTCTGGTGGTCCCATACCCTCGCCTCTTTGGTGGAATTGCTCGTGGCTGCTCATCGAAGTGGCGCACCCAGAATCTCGCATTCGCGGGACACCTTCACCAACTGGCCAACCTTCAGGATCTCCTCAACGGCAAGATCGAACAAGGCACACAGGGCCTTCCGGGCGTGTACTTCGTCGCCGACGTGATCGACGCCGTCCCGCCGCAACACAATGCTTGCTCTGACGATCCCTGGTTCGTGCCGGTCACGCTCTCAAACTCGCTCAGCGGCTCACCGGAGCGTCTGCACCCGACCGTTGAGGGGCAGCAGGCGATGGCCGCTGCGATCAACAGGTGGGCAGCGCAGCATGAACAGCCTCTGGCAGGGTCAAATCCGAGCGCGGCCCGTTCGGACTGGCGGCAGTTCGCATTCGATGCGTCTCTGTCCACTTCCCACGTCGGCATCGATCTCCGCAACACAGACCCGGGGCGAACCGGTTCGTTCGACTACGGGTCTCAGACTCTCACCATCACGGGCGGGCAACCGAACAGTACGACGACCTTGTTCTTGCAATCCCGCACGCTCCCCCTCGGTCAGGTCCGCCTCGACGCGCAGGGGAAGGGAACTCTCCATCTTCGTCTACAGGCAACTGACATCCCGCCCGGAGACCATGTCCTGAATGTGCTGGGTTTCCGCGACAACGGCGAGTCTGTTCTGGCCCGCGTTCCCGTGCGGTTCAACAACCCGTTCCCGGTGCTGCTCTGGATTCTCGTCGGTGTCGGACTTCTTGCGTTCGCAGGAGCAGTCGTCTCCGCGATACGACTGCGGAAACACCCACGCTGAGTGGTGTCGCGGTCTGTCGGCGACGTTTCAAAAAAGGACGTGGCGGCGCTTGAAAAGTGGCTCTTCGGGCATCCGGCGGGGTGGGGCTCGCCGGGTGAGGTCGGCGGGTAGGGTCGAGGCCCGGGCTGCCCGTCGCTCACCAGCGCGTGCTCGGCAACTGGTTCCCGGCCTACTGCGAGTTCGACAGCCGCCGTTACCCCGTTCTTGACCCCTGACATATCAGATTGTTCCTGACGGTCCGAACAGCTTGGATCGCCGCCCGGCACACGATGCTCGAGAAGGCGGGCGCGCCGTGCGCCTGAGCGCTACAATCCTGCGCACCTCCGTCGCCCGGAGTTGCTGCCGTCGCCATCGTCAGAGCCCGCCACGGCTGACCCACCTCGCTTCCGCTGTGGCGCGTAGCCGTGATCCTCTGCGGGATCCTGTTCACCTCGGCGGCGATCCTGTGGCAGCTCCCCACGGACGGAGACCGCGCGGGCTACCTCGCGTGGCAATACGTGCCCTGCGACCTGCTGATGTTCTGCCTTGCGATCCGCGCCCGGATCGCCTGGGCCTGGATCGGGCAGGCGCTCATGCAGCTCGTGGTCGTCATCTGGAGCGTCACGACGACCGGGGCGTCCGCCCACGGGCTGCTCACGAGCTACACCCAGCCGTTCCCGCTGCTCGCCGTGTCGATCTTCTCGGTCGGGCTGCACCGAACCGCCCGACAGATCGCGGCGCACCGCACCGCGGAGAGGGTGCGCGCCGAGCGCGAGGCCCGTGCAGAGGCGATCGGCAAGGCGCTGGAGACGGAACTGAATATCCTCCGGGATCTCGCCACTCTTGCATTGCGGCAGATAGCCGCGCAGGAGGAACCGGATCCCCGCGTCGTCCGGGCTCTCGAAGCCGCGTTGCGGGATCGGATCCGCAACCCCGGTCTCTCGGTCGAACCGCTCGTCTCGACCCTACGGGAGAAGCGAGAGCACGGCACGGACGTACTCGTCCTGGACGACGTGGGCGACGATGTGGTCGAGCCGGCCCAGCGGCTCGAGCTGGTCTCTTGGGCAGCGACGCAGATCGCCGCCGCAGACGGACAGCGGCTGACGCTCCGCGTCGCTCACGACAACGAATCGGTCCTGGCGACGCTGTCCTCCGACGGCGTGCTCACGTCACGGTTGATCGTGTGAGCACGACTTGCACGCCGTCCTGATCGCTCGGATCCTCTTCGTGCTGTGCGGGGTGAGCTTCGGCTACCTGGCACTGGCGCTCGGAGGACCTTCGAGCCGCACCGCGCCCGGCATCGCGGTGCTGCTGCTCGCTTTCGCAATGCTGCTTCTCGTAGTGCTGCCGAGCACAACGCCGCTGCCGCTGATCCGCACCGTCGCGATCGTGCTGGCGATCTCCATCATCACGGCCGACGTCACCGTGCTCGGGGATCTCGGCGACCACGAGATCCCCGCGGCCGAACGCAACGACATCGTCTCCTGGGCCGCCGCTCAGCTCCTCAGCACGGAGGGATCCGCCCTGACGCTCCGGCTCTCGCTCGAAGCAGGCGCCCGACCGTGACCCTCGCCGTCGACGGCGAACTGGTGGCGGAACATGTCGTGGGGCGGGATGCGTGACCGCATGCGGTTACGCATCAAGCGGCGTTTCTGAGCAGGCCACACTGCCCGAACCCGCTCCAGATGCCGGCTACCACCTCTATGCGACCCGCACCAGCTTGTAGCCACCCCAGGAGCCGTATCGGATCTCATATCGGGCTTCCTGCTTCGGGAGTAGGTTGAGTGTGTCGGTCAGGCTCTTCGTCATCGTCGGAAGGGTCATCACCACGTCGAGGTGGAAGGCGCCCGCCCCGGTCTCGATTCCGATGCTCCCGCCGGGCACGAGTTCCGCGCGGAGGACTCCATCCAGGTACACCTCACACGGATGCAGACGTCCCGCGAGATTCTTGGCACGGGACAGGAGGATTGAGCAGCTTCCTCCTGGAGATGCCACACCACACCTGGGGCAGGTGGCTGCGCTGTCGGATATTTCGGCGGAGCATTCCTTGCACGTCGTCAGGGCCATCCACGTTCCTCACATCTCACCGGTAGCTCGAGCGGCTGTCGCGATGCGTCGATCAGTTCCACTCCTCACCATCTCCCATTGAGGCCGAGCAGCACGAGCCCCGAAAACACGTGGCACGCTCTTGGCACTCGGGTGGGCACGGCCTTCCGCAGAAGCTGACGTCACGCCGGCGAAGCTCTGCCGTTGCCCCCGAATCACGGGGCTGTCGCGGCCTCCGCCGCTCCGCCAGAGTGAGTGTCAAATCCATGGGGAGGCGTCCGACATGACGAACGACACTGGCGTGGCATCCGCCGGCACCGGCCCATCCCAGCTGGAAGATCACCTGATCGACGCGATGACGCGGACAGCAAATCTTCTGGGGGGCGATTCCGAGTACGCACGTTCCTGCGCATTCGCCTACCGCGGCAATCGAAGCGAATTGGTTCAGCTCATCCACCCCGGGGAGCAGCCGGAGTACGTGTTCACGGCGATGATCCTGGACCGCGGGAAGCCGCAGCTCGGGATCGGAGTGCTGCTGCCAGATCGGCTAGTCCTTTCCTGGGAATTCGGCTTCAGCAAACACGGCGTTGCCGTCCTCCCCTTCCATTCGCTGCAGAGCATCGGATACGAGGCCGCGTCCTCGGAACGCGGTTTCGGCGGCAACCCGGTGCTCCGTCTTCAGGGCAACCAGCCGTGGCAGATCCTCGTCCCGCCTGCGGGGACGCAGGTCGCGGAGACGATCGCCGGTCGCATCTCTGCGCTCACCGCGGCGCCCAACGAAAGCATCGAAGAGGCATCCGGCACGGACGCCGATGGCGCGGCGGTGCAGGATCCCGCGGCAGATCCTGCCGTGCTCGGCCAGGTCGCGGGCCGCCGTCCCGATCTTCACACGGTCATCGCCAGGCACCCGCGCGTCTACCGCGAGCTGCTGGATTGGATCGCCCGGTACGGGGATCCTGCGGCACGGACGATCGCAGCCGCCCGGCTCGACGAAGCCTGACCTGAGGAAGGTGGAAGGACCGTGAGCAAAGTGCGCATAAAGTCTCGAATCGGACGGCGGACGAGAGCCATCGGCGACACGCGCGATGGCGCCGGCGCACGCGACAGAGTGCGGATCGTCCTTGTCGCATCTCTCGTCACTCTGACCTTGACGTCCTCCAGCGGCTGCGCCGCAACGGGGATCGCGAGCACATCCGGGAGCCAACAATCGGAGACTTCCCCGAGCCCCGGTCCCGAATCGGGGGCAGGCTCCACGCCGCCTATCGAATCGACAGGTCCCACGGAGGCGGCACCGAGTCCCCTCTCGGATGGCGAGACGTACACTGTGCCTGGCAAGACCACGGATGGCTACGAGTACGAGCTCGACATCACGATCTATCCGACCGTATACCGCGGCTCGGACACCGCTGTCACGTCGTCCGCGTGGGCGCAGGTCGGTGGGCGTGGGAGCATCCCGTGCCTGGATCAGAGCGCTATCTACTTCGCCTTCAGCAAGGACATGGGCGTGATCAAGTCCGAGACGGCGGGCGTGGTCTTCGGGACCGTCTCCGCCAAGTTCCTGACCACAGGATTCAGCCCGAAGGACTTCAGCTGGATCGTGAGCGCGAATAACGATGGTCTCGTCAATGGAGCACATCTGGCAGGACTGGGAATCCACTACTCCAACGGAGACAAGTGTGCTGCGATGGGCCCCGGTGCCCCCTTCGCGCTCGTCAATCCAAACTTCGGCGGGGCTAGCGCCTGGGGACCGACGCCATTCGTCATCGCATACGACAACGCCTTTTCTCCGGCCCATCCCGACGGGGATCCCTCTGTCATCACGCCGATCCGGATCGGTGCGATGAGCGGCGGAAACGACCTCATCGACTCATCCGGTCAAGCGGTGCCCGGCTTCCAACCCCACCTCCCCCAACCGTGATCAAAGGACACGGTGATCACTAGACGAGGGCGTCAATGCCCGCGCCACCCAACTCTTGGAGTTAACATGACGATCCCTGCCCCCTCCTCCGGTGACGATCGGGGCGCAACCTCGAAGCCGACCACAGATCCCGCCTTGCCCCACGCCGCCGCGAATACGACGGCTCCTTCGCTGGCGACCCCGGCACTCGGAGCGACCCCGGCACCGCGAGACACGACCAGTGGCTGGGAGAAGGCCGGCCGCGCTGTCACCGGGACGATGAGCGTGCTCACCAAGCTCTACGGTGCCGTACTGATCCTCCTCGGCATCATCGGCATCTTCGCCGTCCCGGGCGCGTGGATCGGCGCCGTGCTCATCATTCTCTACGGGATCTACCTGGTCACGCCCGGCTGGAAGATCGTCATCTGGTGACCTCGACGACCGTGTTCTCGTCAGCCGCTCGTTCGAGCCCGGTCTGGCTTGTGAGCCACAGCTTCTGGGCGTTCTATGCCGCCATCTACGATCTGATCTGGGATTCGCCGGTCACCGCTGACCTGGCAGCGCTCGCTCGCGCCACGCTGCCGAGCGACGGCCGGATCGTCGATCTCGGTTGCGGCACGGGCCTCATAGCCCGTTCCCTCGACGGCGCGGTGAGCGGCATCGACTCCTCGCGCGCGATGCTCCGCCGCGCCATGACGCACCGCCGTATCCATCACGCGATCGAGCGTTCCGCCGAAGCCTCGGGTCTTCCTGACGGATTCGCGTCCGGCGTGCTGGTGTGCAACCTCCTGCATCTACACCGCGACCCCCACTCTTTGGTGAGCGAGGCGCTCCGGATCTGCGCACCTGGCGGAATGATCTTCGCCACCTGGCCGATCGACGGCCTCGACCTGCGCACGCTTTGCCGCGTCGAGCGGCGCGCCGGGCGGTCAGCGGTGAGCACGATGACGGCCACGGCACTGCGCTGGCTCGTCGGCGGAGCCGCGTCCCTCTCCGGACTCTCCCCGCGAAGCTCGGCGGAGATCGAGGCAGCGCTGGAGGCGTGCGGTGCGGCCGGCGTCTCGCACGGGGTCGCCGTCGACGGCTGCCAGCGCGTGGTCGTCCTGCGGAGGTAACGGTCGGATACGCCGACACCTCCGATCACCGTCATCGAATTTCAATCTGCCGCACCACTTGTCTCACCGGACCCACGAGTGCCACAACATCACTGACGGGTTGACGTGCCGGGATGGAGCATCTCTCGACGTTGCCCGAGTTCCCCGGCGGCAACCGGCGACGATCATCGAGACCTTCTTTCGAAGGCATGCGGAGGCACCGGGGACACGTGGCGTGTCGATCAGTGAGGGAAGAGCGCCTCGATCGGCATCGATGCGGCCGGGACGTCAACACGCGGGCACGCGCCGCTCCGGGGCAGAAGCAAAGACACCTGTCCCTCGTCGGGGGCCGATGTGGACAGCACGACATGGTCGCCGTCCTGCACTACCCCGATCTGGGCTCCCGGTGCTCGCGACAGCATCAGCTGAGTGATCTCATCACGAGAATCGGTGATGTCCTGGCCCGACCTCTCATCGACGATCACCGCCTGACCGGATGCGTTCTTCATGAGCAGATGTCCGAGCGCCCGTGCTTCCAAGGTGGCGACGCTGCGGGGAATGCTCCATCGAGTGGTCCCGTCGAAAACCGACGAGGCTCAGCGCGTCCGTGTTGGAGTCACCTCCCATAAGGAAACCGTCGACGGACACCGCTCCCGCGCCCTTGAAGGGAGACGCGCCATGATAAGGCGGAACCTCTGCGCCAACCCTCCCCGCTTTGATCCCGTCCTGCCCTGCGACGACGATCGTGCCGTGCAGCACATAGCTGCCGATGCTGTCCTGGTAGTCGAAGTTGGTGAGGTCGTCCACGGAAGCGATCCGATTGCACCCTCCATCGCCCGGCCCGAGCACCCGGAAGCCGTGCACGGTCGCCCCGGTTGCGATGTCGATGTCGTATTCCTCCCCCACCCCGGAACGCGCGAGCGGAGAACAATCCGTCGACATACGTCGTCTCCGTCGGCTGCGCGAACGGCACGCGCTTCGCTTCTCCGTTACCGCGGACGTCATACACGCGCACCACGGCGGAGTCGGCGTCGGTTGCCGGAACGCCGGTGAGCGCAACAAGCCCGCCCGATCCGGCCACGATCTGGAATTCCGGGGGCCACTGCGCCGACACGCCCGTGTATACCGCGAACGGGCGTGGCTCAGTGAGCGTCACATCGGAGACCATCAGGGTACCGTCGAAAGTCGGTTGGCTGAGCCCCTGCTGCGGGTGCTCAGCTGTCGAGACCCACACGATCTTGTCCTCGGTGATCACGGGGACGGGCTCGGAGGCTCCCAGACTCTTGTCCTGCGGAATGGTGTACACGCGCACGGCATGCTTCGCGTAGTCGATGGCGATCAGCGTCCGATCTTGGCGCAGAATTTGGGTCGCTCCGATCCACCCCAACCGGTAGAGCTCCGGGCCTGCATCGGACAGTCCGAACTCGTCGTCGGTGTGAGTGATCCTGTCGCCCTCCATCGCGGGCACCGCGCGAATCAGTCCGGCGAGATCACCCAGGAGGTGCCCTCCGCACGTTTCCGCGAGTCCCGTATCGAGGCCACGAAACGTGTCGGAGGCGTCCGGCCGAGTGAAGAGGAGAGCTCGGAAGGCATCGAGGGCAGCTCTGGGCTGGATCGGAAGCGACTCGCCATGTCGGAGGTCTCGACGGGAAGCATCGAAGGACAGACCACCGGCTCGGAGCCAGCACTCGCGGCGGCGCTCGCCGGCGGACCCTCCGCGGTCGTCGCCGCCTCACATCCGCTGAGGACGAGGGCGCAGAAGACGCCGACGCCGATTGCACGCGCCCACGGAATCCATGCCCGCCGCGCTCCACACTCACCCATCCGCTTCGCCCTGCTCCTCCCCGGCATCAATGCGATCATTCCCACTTCGCGGCCTGGTCGATCGGCTGATCCGCGTTGGGCTGATTCCCGCCGTTGTCGACATAGCAGAAGCGGGTGATGTCCATCGCGAGATGGGCACGGTTGAGTGCACCGGTCGACGCATGGTGCTCACGGAGGATGTTCTCGACGATGTCCGCCCGCTGTCCTGACAATGACGAGCTCACCTCCGCCGGCAGCGCGAGCCATTCCGCGCACGTCATGCTCCCCGTTCTCGGCCCACCCGCGGCACAAGCAGCCATCATGGGCGCCGAGATCGCGAGAATCGCACCCAGCTCGGCCAGCCGAAATCCTCTCATCCGACGTCCCTCTCTCCTCTGTCGGCCGGATCCTGTCGTTCGCAGCCGGAGACGCACGACCTCGAGACCCCGGGCGGCCGATCCGGCCGGCACCGGACGGCCACCGGCGTACGGTCACTCCCACCATGGCGTGCGGCGCCGCGGTTCGTCTTGCCCCCGGAATCCGTGGCTATCCGCGTTCAGCGGCAGGTGGGAACCTGCCGGCACGGCACCTCCGCCCGAGAGGCGCCTCGCACCCTCCGGAGCACACATGTCGTCCTCAGAACCCGCCTCGACTCCTTCCCTCCTGCGGACGCCGGGCGACCTGGCGCGAACCGCGGTGTCGGATCCGTCGACCGCGCCCGATCGGCTCGCCACGATCGCCGGGTTGCACGCCGACCTGCGTGCGGACGTCGCCGCCCACCCGAACGTCTACCCCGAATTGCTCGAGTGGATCACAGTTCACGGAGACGGCCATGCACGCCAGGCCGCCTTCGCCCGGCTCGAGACGATGCCCCGGCGACCGGTCCTGACCCCTCCGACCCCGGCACGGCCTGCGGACGCCGCCATCCGCCCCTCGGGAAGCCCCGCTGGCTCCGCGGGCCTCACAACATCGAACGGATACCTGGCGGGCTATGGCGTGCGCGCGGGCGCCTTCCTCATCGATGTAGGGCTGATGCTTGCAGCGCTGCTGCTGCTGCGCGCGATCGCCGGGTTCTTCGAGATGGTGCACCTGGGCGGTCTCGGCGGCCTGATCAGCTTCGTCGGCTCCCTCGCCGTGCTGGCCTACCAGCCGGTGTTCGACGGGGTCTTCGGGCAGACCGTCGGCAAGCGGATCCTGCACCTCCGGGTGATCCACGCGGACACCGGCCTGACCATCGGTTTTGGCCGGGCCCTGCTGCGCACTCTCGTGCTCTGGTCCGGCGCGTGGACCGTGCTCATCGGATGCTTCTCGCCGCTCTTCGATGCCACGGGTCGCCTGCGGGGCTGGCATGATCTGGCTGCGAACGACCTGGTGATCCTCGGGGACTCCCCCACGTGGACCGATCGACTGGAGTTCCTGAAGCCGCAGCCGCCCTCCGCACCGCTTCCACTCGAGGCGGTTCCCGTCCAGTGCGGCCCCGGCGCTCCGTCGTTCCCGAAGACGAACACGATGGCGATCCTCGCGCTCGTGGCGACCTTCCTGCCGACCGGACCGCTCGGCGTCGTCTTCGGCCACATCGCGCTGGCGCAGATCCGTCGCACCGGCGAAGAGGGTCGGGTGATGGCGATCGTCGGCCTCGTCTTCGGCTACCTCTGGATCGCCGCGCTGGTGCTCTTCGTCGGCGCCTTCGCGACGATCATCGCAAGCATCGCGACCTTCTCGACGATGCACTGATCGGCAGTCCTGCGCCCTCCGCGCCTGCACGGCACGCGCCGCCCTGAGCGATGCACCTCCGCATGGGAGCTTCCTGCGCCCGCCTCGATGTCCGACCTCGGAGGTACCCTGCCTCCATGTGCGCGAGCTACGGACTGGATCCGCGTTTCGGCGATCAGCAGCTGATCGAGGAGGCCGATGAGGAACTCATGGAGGGGATCCGCGCCTGGGCGCAGCGCAACGCCGAGGAGACGCTGCGGCCGACCGGCCGGCTGCTGCGCAACCTCAATCCGATCCTGGTCCCGTCCGAGTCGGGCGCGCCGCAGCTCGAAGAGGCCTGGTGGGGTTTCCTCATCGACGGCAGGCCGTCGACGTTCCCGTCGATCAACACGCGCTCCGAGCGCCTGCAGGACCGCCCCGGCAACCTGAAGGGACGTGCCATCGTCCCCGCGACGAGCTGGTACGAGCTGCAGAAGCCGCAGAAGGTCTGGCACGAGTTCGGCCTCGACGGCGCCCTGTTCGGCATGGCCGCGATCGCCCAGCGGGGCCGCGCCGAGGACGGATCCTGGTACACGTGCTACTCGATCGTGATGCAGCCCGCGCCGGAGCGGCTGGCCGGGATCCACGACCGCGTGCCGGTGCTGCTCCCCGCCGCTTTCGCCGACGACTGGCTGAACGGCGCCGCCACGCGGGAGCTCATGGACGCGGCGCTCGCGGCGGGCGGCCCGATCGCCGAGCGTATCGAGGCGGTGCCGCGCGGGGACGGCAAGGGCTCCGACCGGCTGTTCTGAGCGACCCGCTGCGCGTCCCTTCGACAGGCTCAGGGACCGGACAGGCAGGCTCAGGGACCGGACAGGCAGGCTCAGGGACCGGACAGGCAGGCTCAGGGACCGGACAGGCAGGCTCAGGGACCGGAAGGCTCAGGGACCGGACAGGCAGGCTGAGGGATCAGACGAACGGGGCAGAGACCGGCGTGTAGCCGCAGCGGAGCCTCCTGCCGGACTCGAACCGGCCACCTGCGGTTTACAAGGCCGCTGCTCTACCAGATGAGCTAAGGAGGCGAGGGGCGGCGGCGCCGTCACGGCGCGACCGCTCCACAGCGTAGCAAGCCCGTCCGGGCCCGGCGCGACAGCCCGCGCGGCCGCGTCACGGCGTGGACGTCGGGGCGGGCGTGGGAGAGAGGGTGGGACCGTGCGTGCTGTAGTACGAGTCGCTCGCCACCGACAGCACGAACTGGCTGAACTCCGCGGCGTCGGTGAGGGAGCCGGCGTAGACCTGGCCGTTCACGACGATCGTCGGGGCGCCGGTGAGGGCGACCTTCTTGGAGCCGGGCAGCGGACCGTCCACGGCGCGCTGCGTCACGTCTTTGACCCAGGAGTCGTACGTGCTGTCGTCGACGCACGACTGCATGCCCTTGGCGTCCTTCACACCGCTGGAGACCGCGAGGTCCACGAGCTCCTTGTCGCTGCGGCCGTCCGTGTCCTGCTTGGGCTGGTCCATGAGCAGCGCGTGGTTGAACGCGTAGAACACGTCCGGCTGCCGTGCGGCCACGCACGCGGCGGCGGACGCGGCGCGCAGCGAGTACTTCGTCCCGTTGGAGTTGGCGGTCAGCAGCGCGACCGGGTGGTACGTCACCGTCGCCGCATTCTGATCGACCCAGGTCGCCAGCTGCTTCGAGTTCGCACGCTCGAAATCGCCCGCCCCCGGGGACAGGTAGTCGACGTACACGTGGATGTCCACGGCGCCCGCGGTGGATGCGGGATGCGGGGTCGGCGTGGCGGAGGCCGTCGGCGCGCCCCCGGCGATGCTCGGCGTCGGCGTGGGCGTCGCGGCCGATGCGGCGCGGGCGGCCTCGAGGTCGCCCCTGGTCACGACGACGCCGTCGTCCTTGAGGTTCGACGGAGTCAGCGAAGGCTTCGAGACCGCGGATCCCACAGCCCAGGCCACGGCGCCACCGGCGGCGGCGACCACCACGACCGCGACCAGGCCGATGATCACCCGTCGGATGATCCGGGCGCGGGACTGCTGCGCGTTCACCTGCTGGGCCTTCTCCCGCACAGCCGCACGCGAGTGCGAGGGCGTGGGGACGTTCGGCGTTTCGTCGCTCGACATCGTTCCTCTTGGTTCCTCGGGACGGACGTCCCTGCGGCCTGCTGCCGACGGGCGCGGCGCGGCTCGGCTTCGATGCTAGCCAGGCAGGCTGAGAAATGCCCAGACGGGCGCTGGCCGGAACCTGCGAGCGGGTGCCTTCGGAAAGCGCTTCACAGCCATGCTGGACCTCGCCGGAATTCTCGTGTCATACTGAACACGGCCCGACGGCGGGCCACGGCGGGTTCATTCTCGTCGCTTTTTCACGACGGATCGTCCGGCACGTACCTGCCGGTGAAGGAGAAGACAATGGCAACCGTGACCTTCGACGAGGCCACCCGGCTCTACCCCGGCGGCACCCGCCCCGCGGTCGACAAGCTGAACATCGAGATCGCCGACGGCGAGTTCCTGGTCCTGGTCGGCCCCTCCGGCTGCGGAAAGTCCACGTCCCTGCGGATGCTCGCCGGCCTGGAAGAGGTCAACGCGGGCCGGATCCTGATCGGCGATCGTGACGTCACCGACGTCCCGCCGAAGGACCGCGACATCGCGATGGTGTTCCAGAACTACGCGCTGTACCCGCACATGACCGTGGCTGAGAACATGGGCTTCGCGCTCAAGATCGCCGGCGTCGGCAAGGAGGAGCGCGCCCAGCGCGTCCTCGAGGCCGCCAAGCTCCTCGACCTCGAGCCCTACCTGACCCGCAAGCCGAAGGCGCTCTCCGGCGGTCAGCGTCAGCGCGTCGCCATGGGCCGCGCGATCGTCCGCCAGCCCCAGGTGTTCCTCATGGACGAGCCGCTGTCCAACCTCGACGCCAAGCTGCGCGTGCAGACCCGCACCCAGATCGCCTCGCTGCAGCGCCGCCTCGGCGTCACCACCGTCTACGTCACGCACGACCAGACCGAGGCGCTGACCATGGGCGACCGCATCGCCGTGCTCAAGGACGGCCTGCTCCAGCAGGTCGGCTCGCCGCGCGACCTGTACGAGAACCCGAGCAACGTCTTCGTGGCCGGCTTCATCGGCTCCCCCGCGATGAACCTGTTCAGCGCCGACCTCGCCGACGGCGGCGTCAAGTTCGGCACCGAGGTCGCGCCGCTCGACCGCGAGACCGTCTCCGGCGCCACCGGCTCGCAGGTCACGGTCGGCGTGCGCCCCGAGGACATCACGGTGGGACCTGCCGACGGCAAGGGCCTCTCCGTGGTCGTCGACCTCGTCGAGGAGCTCGGCGCCGACGGCTACCTCTACGGCCACACCGAGATCAACGGCAAGCGCACCGACCTCGTCGCTCGCGTCGACGGCCGCAACCACCCCAACGCGGGCGAGACGGTCACCCTCGCGGCGAACCCGGGCCACGTGCACGCGTTCGACCTCGAGTCGGGCGAGCGCCTGAACGCGAAGCCGATCGCGGCTTCCTGATCCCACCGAGATCCGGGTCGCGCGATCCGGTCCAGCGACGCGGCGCGGGGGTTCTCCCTCGCGCCGCGTCGTCGTCTGCGGAGGAGCCCGCGCGGAGCGCGCATCGGGGCCGGAATGAACGTCGAGGAGCATCGATGAAGGACGCGCTGAGCATCACGGCGAGCGCCGCGGATCCGGGACTGCTGTCGCTGCCCTGGTCGCAGCCGCTGTCGAAATGGCCGTCCGAGGTGATCGTGTCGCTGCCGAAGGGTCTGTCCCGGCATCTGGTGCGCTTCGCAGACCTTTCCGGATCCGTCGTCGCGGTGAAGGAGACCACCGAGGAGATGGCCCGGCGCGAGTACGAGATGCTGGGCAACCTCGCCCGCCTCGACGTGCCGTGCGTCTCGCGCGTCGCCGTCATCGCGGGACGCACCGATGCCCAGGGCGAGCACCTGCCTGCGGCGCTGGTGACCTCGCACCTGCGCTTCTCGATGCCCTACCGCGCGCTGTTCACGCGCGTGCTGCGACCCGACACCGCCACGCGGCTGGTCGACGCCCTCGCGCTGCTGCTCGTGCGGCTGCACAACGTCGGCTTCTACTGGGGCGACGTGTCGCTGTCGAACGCGCTGTTCCGCCGCGACGCCGGGGCGTTCGCCGCCTACCTCGTCGACGCCGAGACCGGCGAGCTGCACGAAGAGGGGCTGACCGACGGGCAGCGCGCCTACGATCTGGATCTCGCCCGCACCAACATCGCCGGGGAGATCCTCGACCTCGCCGCCGGAGGGCGGCTGGAGCGGGGCGTGGACGCGATCGCGATCGCCGACGGCATCGTGTCGTCGTACCGATCCCTGTGGGCGGCCCTCACCGAGCACGAGTCGTTCGCCGCGGGCGAGGCGTGGCGGATCACCGAGCGGGTGGAGCGGCTGAACGCACTGGGCTTCGACATCGGCGAGATGTCGATCCAGACCACCGCCGACGGCACCCGGGTGGAGATCGAGCCGAAGGTCGTGGACGCCGGGCACCATCAGCGCCGCCTCATCCGCCTCACCGGCCTCGACGTCGAGGAGAACCAGGCCCGGCGGCTGCTGAACGACCTGGACGAGTTCCGCGCCCGATCCGCCAAGAACTGGGCGGACGAGGAGATGTACGCGCACGAATGGCTCACGCGCGTGTTCGAGCCGGTGGTGCGCGCGATCCCGTACGACCTGCGCGCCAAGCTCGAGCCGGCCGAAGTGTTCCACCAGGTGCTCGAGCACCGCTGGTACATGTCGCAGGCGCAAGGGCGCTCGGTTCCGCTGGCCGAGGTGCTCACCTCGTACATCAACGACGTGCTGCGGCATCGCCGCGACGAGGCGACGATCATGGGGCCGCCCACCGAGACGATGTCGCTGCCGGTGATCACCGGGTCCGTCGCGCTCGATGACGACACCGCCGGGCTCGACTGGCGCGATCTGGTCTGAGACGACGAACACCGGCCATCGGAGTCGTCGAGCGAGCCGCGACGAAGGAGCCGGGAGACGAAATGCGGTACCGTCGGCGCTCCGACGGCGCCGCGTTTCGTCTCGGTCTCGCTGCGCTCGTCCTCGCTCAACGACCCCAACGAGCACCGACAGTTGCGCTCGTCCTCGCTCAACGACCCCAACGAGTACCGACAGCTGCGCTCGTCCTCGCTCAACGACCCCAAGGAGTACCGAGGCGGCGGCGCGTCAGTAGCCGACCGCGAACCGCTCGTCGCGGTGCTTCGCGTTCTCGATCTCGTCGACGAAGGCGACCGCGTAGTCGGCGCCGGAGATGTACGACTTGCCGTCGTCGTCCTCGACGAAGACGTCGCCGCCGTCGCGGTAGGCGCCGGTGCGCTCACCGGGGATCCAGGCGCCGAACTCCTTCGGCGGGTGCACGTAGAACCAGTTCAGCCCTTCGGCGCCCTGCAGGATGTCGAGCGAGTCGATGCCGAACTTCGCCTCGTGGCGGTATTCCTCGGGCACGCCGAGGTCCCACAGACGCGGGCCGCCGGGGGCGCTGAGGCTGCCCATCGCGCCGCCCACCAGGCCGAGCCGTGCCGGCGTCCCGGTCAGCGCGGTGACGAGGCCCCGCACGGCGTCGAGCCCCGCATCGGTCATGTCGCCGCGCGGCGAGATCGCCGAGACGACCGCATCGGCGCCCGCGGTCACGTCCGCGAGGAATGCCGCGTCCAGCACGTTCCCGTGGACGTACTCGACGCCCTCGATCGGCTCGGACGGCTCCGAGCGCGACACCGAGACGACCTCGTGTCCGCGTGATGCGGCCTCCGCGGCGATGTGACCACCGGCGTAGCCGGTGCCTCCGATGACGATGATGCGAGCCATGCGAGTTCCTTCCGTTCCATCCCGGTTGTCCTGAACCGGTTACCGGAGGTGCAAGGATCCGCGGCTGCGCACTATTCCGCGTTCACCGGATCCTGCACGGATGTGCACGCCCGGTCAACCCGATGCACTGCGGGGTCACACGCCGCAGGACGCACCAGACGCCGTGCGGATCCGCGCGCTCAGCCCTTCGCGGACCGGACCGTCGAGACCTGGTACAGCGCGACCGACGCGGCGATGCCGGCGTTGAGCGACTCGGTGGCCGCCGAGATCGGGATCGAGACGATCTGATCGCAGGTCTCGGTGACCAGGCGCGACAGTCCCTTGCCCTCGGATCCGACCACGATGACGACGGGACGATCGGCGAGCTCGAGCGCGGGCAGCGACACGTCGCCGCCGCCGTCGAGGCCCAGCACGAACACGCCCTGCTTCTTGAACTCCTTGAGCATGCTGGTGAGGTTCGCCGCGAGGGCGACCGGGATCCGGGCGGCGGCCCCGGCGCTGGTCTTCCACGCGGCGGAGTTCACGCTCGCGGAGCGGCGCTGCGGCAGGATCACGCCGTGCCCGCCGAACGCGGCGGTGGAGCGGATGATCGCGCCCAGGTTGCGGGGATCGGTGATGCCGTCCAGCGCCACGAACAGCGGCACCTCGCCACGGTCGATGACCAGTTCCAGGAGGTCCTGCGGGTGCGCGTACTCGTACGGCGGCACCTTGAGCGCGACGCCCTGGTGCACGCCGTCGAAGCCGGCCATCCGGTCCAGTTCCTGACGGGTGACCTCGAGCACCGGGATCTCGCGGTGCCGGGCGATCGCGAGCATCTCCTTGACACGGTCGTCCATCTCCACGCGCTGCGCGATGTACATCGTGGTCGCGGGGATCTTCGTGCGCAGCGCCTCGAGCACCGAGTTGCGCCCGGTGACGGTCTCGGTGTCGTTCGAGGACGACGACGAGGACACGCGGCGGTTCGGATTGGATCCGCTCTGCGGCTTCTGACCCGCGCCCGATCGTGCGCCGGGACGGCCCTTGCCGCCCGCGGCGGCGTAGCGCTCCTGCGCCGCCTTGCGCTTGCCCGCGACGTGCCAGGCGCGGTCCTCGGCCTTCGGCGTGTTGCCGCGCCCCTCGAGCGCCTTGCGGCCGAGGCCGCCGGTGCCCTTGGTGGCGCCCTTCTTCTTGCTGTTGCCCGCTCCGGGGCGGCTCGGCTTAGCCATCGATGCTCCAATGAGTTCCGTCCGGAGTGTCCTCCAGGGTGATGCCCGCCGCACCGATCGCATCGCGGATGCGGTCGGCGGCGGGCCAGTCCTTGTCTGCGCGGGCCTGCGCGCGCTGGGCGATCATCGCCTGCACGAGCGCATCCAGCGCGGTGGTGGTCTTCGTGTCCGATCCGGACCCGCGCCACTCAACGGCCAACGGGTTAATGCCGAGCACGTCGAGAATCGTGATCACCGCGTCGGCGCGCACGGCAACGAACTCGCGCTGTTCCTCGCCCGACATCTCGTGGCCTAGGAGCTGCTGAATCGCACTACCCCCAGCGAGGCCTACGTTCCCCAGCCTGACGGCCTCGAACAGGATCGAGAACACACCGGGAACGTTGAGATCGTTGTCCATCCGATTCGCGAAAGCGCGGAGATAGTCGTCCGTGCTCTGCGGAGACCGCGACGACAACTCATCGTCTAGCATGCCGTTCGGAATCGGTCGCACCTCCGGGACGCGACCCAAAAGCCGTGTCGAACCCTCAAGGAACGTGCGGATCCGGCCCAGCGCCGCCTCCGCCTCGCGCCACGACGAGTCGGAGAGGTCCAGGCTCGAGCGGTAGTGCGCCGCGGCCAGCGCGTAGCGCACCACGAGCGGGTCGTGCTGCGCGAGCACGTCGGCGGCGAGGGTGAAATTGCCGAGCGACTTCGACATCTTCTGCCCGTCGACCGTCACGAGGCCGTTGTGCACCCAGTACCGGGCGAACGCGTCGCCGGCGGCGGTGGACTGGGCGAGCTCGTTCTCGTGGTGCGGGAAGCGCAGGTCGAGGCCGCCTCCGTGGATGTCGAACTCGGTGCCGAGGTAGCGGCGCGCCATCGCGGAGCACTCGATGTGCCAGCCCGGACGGCCCGCGCCCCACGGGGACGCCCAGCTCGCGTCCGCCGGCTCGCCGGCCTTGGCGCCCTTCCACAGGGCGAAGTCCTGCGGGTTGCGCTTCCCGCGCGGCCCTTCGACCGGTTGCTGAGCCTGTCGAAGCACAGGGACCGGTTCCTGGACCTCCATCGCGTCGACGCTCTGGCGTGTGAGCGCACCGTAGCCGGCCCAGCTGCGCACGTCGAAGTAGACGTCCCCGGATCCGTCCGCCGCGGGGTACGCGTGACCGCGCTCGACGAGACGGGCGATGAGCTCCTGCATCTGCGGGACCGAGGCGGTCGCGCGCGGCTCGTACGTCGGCGGCAGGATCCCGATCGCGGCGTAGGCGGCCGAGAACTCCTGCTCCATCCGGTACGCGAGCGCCCACCAGGGCTCCGCGTCCGTCGCGTTCGCGAGCACCTTGTCGTCGATGTCGGTGACGTTGCGGACGAACGTGACGCGCCCGTACCGCAGCTGCAGCCAGCGCCGCAGCAGGTCGAAGCTCAGCGCCGCGCGCACGTGCCCGATGTGCGGGCCGGACTGCACGGTGGGTCCGCACACGTACATCGTCACGTTCGATTCATCGAGCGGGACGAAGTCGCGCAGTTCCTGCGCGCGCGTGTCATGGAGGCGGATCGTCACCGCTCAAGCCTACCGGGGCGGCCCCGCGAGACCGCGGCGCGTGTCCGGAGCGATCGCACGCCTCTCTCGCATGATCGCGCCCGGCATCCGCCGTCGTCAGGGGCGCAGCAGGATCTTGCCCGCACGGCCCGCGCGCAGCGTGCCCTCCGACGCCTCGCCGGCCTGCTCGAGCGGCAGCACCGCCTCCACCGGAAGGGTGAGCACGCCTTCGCGGATGCGCTGCAGCAGCTCGCCGAAGAACGCCCCGCGCCGATCCGCGGGCATTGCGGCAGCGACCTTGGAGCCCCAGAAACCCCGCACGGTGAGCTGCTGGAAGATCACGTCCCCGGAGGAGATCCGCATGGTCGGCGATGCCATCGCGCCGAACACGACGAGGAGGCCGTGCTCGCCCAGCATCGTGGCGATCTGACCGGTGGCGTCCCCGCCGACAGAGTCGATCCCCGCACGGATCGCGGCGTCGCCGGTGAGCGCGCGGACACGGTCCTGCCAGTCCTCCGTATCGGTCGCGACGACGTTCTCGACCCCTTGTGCGGCGAGTTCCGCGATGCCCGCGGAGCGGCGCACCAGGCTCACGACGTGCACGCCGCGCGCGGCGGCGAGCTGTGCGACCATGCGGCCGACGGCGCCGTTCGCGGCGTTCTGGATCATCCAGTCGCCCGCGCCGATGCCCAGCGAATCCAGCACGCTGATCGCGCTGAACGGCATGGATCCGAGCTGCGCCGCCTGCTCGTCGGGGATGTCGTCCGGCACCGGGATGAGGCCCGCGGCCGACGCCAGCACATACTCGGCCCAGGCTCCGAACGCCCCGGCGACCGTCACCCGGCGACCGATGAGGGCCGCGTCGACGCCCTCGCCGACCGCATCCACCACCCCGACGGCCTCGGTGCCCGAGCGGGCCGGCAGCTCGGGCTTGTAGCCGTAGAGGCCGCGCACGGTGAGCAGATCGTGATTGTGCACGGTGGCGAGCAGCACCCGCAGCCGCACCTGACCCGGTCCGGGCTCGGGCAGCGGCACATCCTCGACGGACAGGACCTCGGCGGGATCCCCGAAGGAGGAGTGGACGAGTGCGCGCATGACGGTGACCTCTCTGCGACGTGTGCGGGACGCGGCGGGTGGCCGCATCATCCAGCGTAGGCACGCGTGCGCGGGACTGGATCCGAATCCGGAGGATCCCTACGGTTATGGATTCAGCTCTGGGCGATCGTCAACTCCGCACGGCCGTCAGCGCGGATCGGCCGGATACACCAGAGCCACGGCCGTGACGGCGATCCCCTCGCCCCGACCGGGGAAGCCCAGGCCGTCGGTCGTGGTCGCCGAGACCGCGACCGGAACGCCGCCGAGGGCCGCCGAGAGCGCCTGCTCGGCTGCGTGACGCCGGGCACTGAACCGCGGTCGGTTGCCCTGGAACTGCACCGAGACGTTGCCGATCGCGAATCCGGCCTCAGCGAGGATCTCCGCGGTGCGGGCAAGGAACACGTCGCCGTGCGCGCCGGCGTACTCAGGGTGCGCCGTACCGAAGTGCTGGCCGATGTCGCCGAGGCCCGCCGCGCCCAGCAGCGCATCCACGATCGCGTGCGCGACGGCGTCGCCGTCGGAGTGCCCCTCGAGCGCGGGCTCCCCCGGCCAATCCAGGCCGGCCAGGCGCAGGGTGCCGTCCGAGGCGAAGGCGTGCACGTCGGTGCCGATGCCGACGCGCAGGAACACGGGCCCCGCGACCGGTTGCTGAGCCTGTCGAAGCACGGGGACGGACGCGGCCGAGAGGATCATGCGGGCGCGCTCCAGGTCGTGCGGGGTGGTGATCTTGAAGGCCTCCTCGGATCCGAGGACGTGATGCACCGCCCCACGGGCGGCGGCGAAGAGGGCCGCGTCGTCGGTATAGTCGACGCCCTGCTCCGCGGCCTGCGCGTACGCGGCCACCAGCTCCGCCCGGGGGAAGCCCTGCGGCGTCTGCGCAGCGGCGAGCTCGGCGCGGTCCACCGGCGCGACCACGTCCTCGCCGTGCACGCGCTTGAGAGTGTCGACGACGGGCAGCGCGGGGATCACGCCCGTACCGGGCCTGACCGCCGTCGCCACCGCCACGAACTGCGCGGGCGGGGTGAGCGCGCGGGCGGCGTCGTGCACGAGGACGGTGTCGATGCCGTCGGCGAGCGCCGCGAGCCCCGCCGCCACCGAGCGCTGCCGGGTGTCGCCGCCCACGACCACGCCCACCGCCGGGGCCGGGGACTTCTCGTCGCTCGCTGGTCGCGGATTGTCCTTTCGCGCCTCGGATGGCGGCGATTCGCGACCAGTGAACGTCGTCTGCGCCGCACGGACGATCGCCTGCGCCTCGGCCTCGCGCCCCGCCGGGACGACGAGGACCACCTGTGCCGGAGCCGCGGCGAAGACGCCGTCGAGCGCGTGCTCGAGGATGGTGCGCCCGTCGAGCGCGACGAACGCTTTGGGCGCCCCCGCCGCGAGCCGTGTTCCGGATCCGGCGGCCACGATGATCACGGCCGTGCGTGCGAGCGGCGAAGAGAAGTCGTTCACGCTCTCACGTTAGCGCCGGATCCTGCGCTCCCCTCTTCCGGATCCTCGGCCATGCCGGAATGGGTGCAGAACGTCTCCCGATGGAATCCGATGACCTGGACGGTCGAGCTCGGTCGCGGCGGCCTCAGCGGCTCCTCCCCGTCCGTGGGCTGGTGGCAGGGCGGGGGCCACATCGCGCTGGCCGCGCTCGCGTTCGCCGGGGCGCTGAGCGCGATCCGCAGCTGCCAGCGCTCGATCTGATCGGGTGCCGGAACCGGGGCCCCGGCCCCGAAGAAGCGGCCCCGGGGCGCGAAGAAGGGGTGGATGCCCATCGGCATCCACCCCTTCTCGAGCAGAACTCAGGAGGCGAGGACCTCGTCGAGGAGCGACGCGGCCTTCTCCTCGTCGATCTTCTCCGCGAGGGCGAGCTCGGAGGTGAGGATCTGACGAGCCTTCGCCAGCATGCGCTTCTCACCCGCGGAGAGCCCGCGGTCCTGATCGCGGCGCCACAGGTCGCGGACGACCTCGCTCACCTTGATCACATCGCCCGAGGCGAGCTTCTCGAGGTTCGCCTTGTAACGGCGCGACCAGTTGGTCGGCTCCTCGGTGAACGGGGCGCGCAGCACCTCGAAGACCCGGTCCAGGCCCTCCTGGCCGATCACGTCGCGCACGCCGACCAGGTCGACGTTCTCCGCAGGCACCTCAATGATGAGGTCTCCCTGCGTGACGTTCAGCTTCAGGTACTTCTTGGTCTCCCCCTTGATCACACGGTCCTTGACCTCGATGATCGTCGCGGCGCCGTGGTGCGGATAGACCACGGTCTCACCAACCTCAAAAAGCATAAAGTCGTGTCCTTTCGGCAACCTCCAGGATACCACAGCGGGAATGCGCTAAGGTTCGCGCCCCTCGGGCCGGACACCGCCGCCCGCACGCGCGGGACGGGCCGTGCGACGGGGACTCGTTCCCCTAGGATGGTGCTGGATCATCACGTGAATTTTTCTGGAGGACCCGTGAAATCGCGCCTTGCTGCGTCCATCGCCCTCAGCGCCCTCGTCATCGTCGGCGCCACCGGGTGCGCCGGGATCACTCCGCAGGCGACCACCATCGAGTACTCCGCCTCCGACGGTGCGAACGTGCCGAAGAGCGGTCCGATCGAGGTGCGCAACGCCTTCGTCGTGGTCGACAAGGCGGGCACGACCGGCAACCTGGTCGCGGGCCTGGTGAACACCACCTCCGACGCCCAGACGATCCACATCTCGATCGGGGACGGACCGAGCCAGAGCGTGCGCATCACGGGTCAGAAGTCGGTCAGCCTGGGCGGCGACGACGCGGATCCGCTGACGTTCGAGAACCTCGACACCAAGGCCGGCGAGACCATCGAGGTCTACTTCCAGTCCGGCGACGCCGAGGGCATCAAGTACGCGATCCCCGTGCTCGACGGCACCCTCCCCTACTACTCGCAGCTGGTCCCGACCCCGCAGCCGAGCCCGACCACGAAGCCCGTGGCGCCGGCCGTCGAGCCCACCCCGACGCCCAGCGGGACCCCGGCCGGCTGAGTCCGCTCCGCATTCGAGAAGGCCCCGGATCCATCGGATCCGGGGCTTTCTCGTGGTTTCGAGCGCTCAGCCCTCGAAGCGGTAGCCGAGCCCGCGCACGGTGACCAGCATCACCGGCTCCGACGGGTTCTCCTCGATGCGCGAGCGGATCCGCTTGATGTGCACGTCGAGGGTCTTCGTGTCGCCGAAGTAGTCGCTGCCCCAGACCCGGTCGATCAGCTGGCCGCGGGTGAGCACCCGTCCCGAGTTGCGCATCAGCACCTCGAGCAGCTCGAATTCCTTGAGCGGCATGTTGATCACGCTGCCGTCGACGGCGACCGTGTGCCGGTCGATGTCGACGGTCACACGTCCGCCCTCGAGGATCCGCTCGTCGACGTCCTCCTCCGCCTGCACGACGCGGCGCAGCACGGCGCGCATGCGGGCGAGCAGCTCGCGCGACGAGTACGGCTTGGTGATGTAGTCGTCCGCCCCGAGCTCGAGGCCCACGACGATGTCCACTTCGGAGTCCTTCGCCGTGAGCATGATGATCGGCACTGCAGAGGCCGTGCGGATCTGCCGGCACACCTCGGTGCCCGGCATCCCCGGCAGCATCAGATCGAGCAGGACGATGTCGGCCCCGCTCTCACGGAACAGGGCGAGCGCCGTAGGGCCGTCCTCGGCGATCTCGACCTCGTAGCCCTCCCGGCGCAGCAGATAGGCGAGCGGGTCGGCGAGGTCGGGCTCGTCTTCGACGAGGAGGATGCGAGTCATACGAGTTCTCCGGTATCGGTGCGGGGCTGGTCCGTGCTGATCACGGGCGTCGAGGACGTGCGCGACTTGCGGGCCTTCCGCTTCTTCTTGCTCTTGTCCTTCTTCGACTCCTTGCGCCTGCCCATGTCCTCTTCGACATCGGGCGCCGCGATCTGCGGCAGGCGCATGGTGAACGTGGATCCGCGGCCGGGGCGCGACCACAGCCGCACCTCGCCGCCGTGACGCTGGGTGGCGTGCTTCACGATCGAAAGCCCCAGTCCGGTGCCGCCGGTGCGGCGGGAGCGGGCGTCGTCCGCGCGGTAGAACCGCTCGAAGATGCGCTCGCGGTCGGTCTCCTCGATGCCGATGCCCTGGTCCGCGACCGAGATCTCGACCACGCCGTCGTCGATGCGCACGCCGACGCCCACGTGGGAGCCGCGCGGCGAGTAGACGATCGCGTTCGCGATGAGGTTGCCGACCGCCTCGATGAGGATCTGGGCGTCCCCCTGCACCCACGCGCCGCGGTCGCCGCCACGGCTCAGCTCCACGCCGGCCGAGGCGGCCTGCACGGCGTGCCCTTCGACGCTGGTGGCGATAACCTCGTCGATCGCGACCGGGCCGAACAAACCGAGCCCGTCAGACGACTGCAGCCGGGACAGGCTCATGATCCGGCCGGTGAGCTGGCCGAGACGCGCGGCCTCGGCCTGGATCCTGGTCGCGAACGCCCGCACCTGGGCGGGGTCGTCGGCGGCCGACTCGACGGCCTCGGCCAGCAGGCTCACGGCTCCCACCGGGGTCTTCAGCTCGTGGCTGGTGTTCGCCACGAAATCGGTGCGCATCTGCTCCAGGCGCTCCTGTTCGGTGACGTCGCGGATGATGAGCAGGCTCAGCCGAGGTCCGATGCGGCTCGCGCGCGCTGCGACCAGACGCGGATCGAGGTTGCGGCCACCGCGTGTCAGGCGCAGGGTGCTCCTCTGGGACCCGCCCTCACGCACGGAGCGCACGAGCTGGCTCAGCTCGGGGTTCTCCAGGGTGGCTCCGACCCCGATCCCGAAACGCGCCGCGGCCGTGCTCGCCGCGGTGACCAGCCCCGAGGGATCCACTGCGCAGGCCGCGTCGTCCATGGCGGCAAGGACGTCGGTGAGGCCGTCCGGAAGCTCGCTGGACGCCTGCTGCTCCGCGGCCGTCCGCGCGCGCATCGCGGCGAAGATCATCGCGGTGATGCCTGCGCCGATCGCGATCCCCAGCCCGAGGGCGAGGAGGGCGAGCAGAGTGCTGTCCATGCGTCCAGCGTAGAGGTCGTTCACCCCCAGGATCCGCGCGTTCGCGCCTCTCGCACCCCCTGGCGCGCTAGTGTTCACAAGGACGGCACCAATCGTTAACCTTCGCCGAAGAGAATCGCCCCGTGCGTGTCACGACCCGTGACGAGCACCGCCTCATGTCCGCCCTGCGGGCCGCCCGTGCGACTCAGACCATCCGGTGCCCGGGTCACCGAACGAAAGGTGCGCTGCCATGCGCGAAGTCTTCCACCAGTCCCTCGAGGATCTGCAGGCCCGGCTCGTCGAGATCGCCGACCTCGTGACGGTGGCGATCGAGAAGGCCACCCGCTCGTTCGCGACCAGCGATGTCGCCCTCGCCGAGGAGGTCATCGCCGACGACACCCGGATCGACGAACTCGCCGTCGCCCTGGACGAGCTGGCGATCGAGATCCTCGCCCGTCAGCAGCCGGTCGCCCGCGACCTGCGCATCGTCGTCACCGCGCTGCGCGTGAGCGCCTCGCTCGAGCGGATGGGCGACCTGTCCGAGCACATCGCCCAGCTGGCGCGGCTGCGTTTCCCGGAGCGTGCGATCCCGAAGGGCTTCAAGAGCACCTTCACCCAGATGGGCGAGCTGGACGTCGAGATCGCGCGCACCCTGTCCGAGCTGCTGCGCACGCAGGACCTCCGTCTCGCCGACACGATCCGCAACGCCGACGACGACGTCGACGAGCTGCACGCGAGCGTGTTCGAGAAGGTGCTCAGCGACAACTGGAAGGGCGAGGCGGGAGCGACCGTCGACGCGACCCTCGCCAGCCGCTACCACGAGCGCTTCGCCGACCACGCGGTGGCCGTCGCGAAGAAGGTCGTCTACCTCGCCACCGGGGACTGGGCCGTCGGCGACGAGGACATCGCTCTCGCCGTCGAGGCTCAGGCCGAGGCCGAGTCGGGATCCGGCCTGGCCTGAGCCCTTCCGCGACGGAGCCCTCCTCACCTGCGGGCGAGGAGGGCTCCGTCCGTCTCTGCGACCTGGTTACTTCTTGCCCTGGTTGGCCACTGCGGCGGCGCCGGCGGCGGCCGCTTCGGGATCGAGGTAGCGGCCCGGGCCGGTGGGCGCGTTGTTCTCGTCGAGCTCGTAGACGAGCGGGATGCCGGTCGGGATGTTGAGCTCCGCGATGTCGGCGTCGCTGATGCCCTCGAGGTGCTTCACGAGGCCGCGCAGCGAGTTGCCGTGCGCCGTCACGAGCACGGTCTTGCCGGCCTCGAGGTCGGGCACGATGACCGACTCCCAATACGGCAGCAGCCGGTCGATCACGAGCTTGAGCGACTCGGTGCGCGGCACCTCGCCGTCGATGCCCGCGTAGCGCGGGTCGTTCACCTGGCTGTACTCGCTCGCGTCGTCGAGCGGGGGCGGCGGCACGTCGAAAGAGCGGCGCCACAGCTGGAACTGCTCGGGACCGAACTCCTCGAGCGTCTGCGCCTTGTCCTTGCCCTGCAGCGCACCGTAGTGGCGCTCGTTGAGCCGCCAGGAGCGGATCACCGGGATCCACAGCCGGTCGGCCGCGTCCAGCGCGATGTTCGCGGTCTGGATCGCGCGGCTCAGCACCGAGGTGTGCAGCACATCGGGCAGGATCCCCGACTCGGCGAGCAGCTCTCCGCCGCGACGGGCCTCGTTCTTGCCCTGCTCGGTCAGGCGGACGTCCACCCAGCCGGTGAACAGGTTCAGTTCGTTCCATTCGCTCTGGCCGTGGCGGAGCAGGATGAGGGTGCGCGTCATGCTCTCAGCCTACGGCGTGCACCACGACGGTCCGAAGCACGCGTCATCGCATGACGATCGCTCCTTAGGAGACGCATAGCAGGTGCACAGGCCCGGATCCGGCCGCCCCGAGAGGATCCTTCTGTCAGCCCCGAGAGAGGATCCGGACATGAGCACCTTCCCCGACCCCGCCCGCACTCCGGACGGCCCCGCGTACGAGGGCCGCCTGCTCGACCGTCCCGAGGAGGAGGTCGTCGATCAGGGCGCGCCGTTCGACATCCGCACCCTGATGTCGCGCCGCATGGTGCTGAGCCTCGCCGGGCTCGGTGCGGGCGGCGCGGTGCTGGCGGCCTGCGCGCCGATCGCCTCGAACGCCGCATCCACGACGTCCGCGACCGCGATGCCCACCGTCACCAGCACGCCGAGCACGTCGGCGACATCGACGGCGACCACGGTCGTGCCCGCCGCGGAGATCCCCGACGAGACGGCCGGCCCCTACCCCGGCGACGGCTCGAACGGCCCGGATGCGCTGACCGACTCCGGCATCGTGCGACGGGACATCCGCTCCTCGATCGGCGGCGGCACCACGGCGCCGGGCGTGCCGCTGACGTTCTCGCTGAACGTCCTCGACATGGCGAACGGAGACGCGCCCTTCGCGGGAGTCGCCGTCTACGCCTGGCACTGCAACGCCGCCGGCGGATACTCGATGTACTCGTCGGGCATCGAGAACGAGACCTATCTGCGCGGGGTGCAGGTCGCCGATGCCGACGGCAGGGTGTCGTTCAGCTCGGTCTTCCCCGGCTGCTACCCGGGACGGTGGCCGCACATCCATTTCGAGGTCTACCCGAGCGCCACCGACGTCACCGACTCCGCGAACGCGATCGCGACCTCCCAGATCGCGCTGCCGCAGTCCGCGTGCGAGGCCGTGTACGCCACGAGCGGCTACGACGGCTCGTCGCAGAACCTCGCGCACACGTCCCTGACCTCCGACAACGTGTTCGGCGACGACGGCGGGGCCCTGCAGATCGCCGCCATGACCGGCGACACCGCGAGCGGCTACTCGGCCACGCTCACGGTGCGCGTGGACACCCGGACCGCCCCGACCGGCGGATCGATGGGCGGGCCGCGCTGACCGGCCCGGACGACGGCCGGGGCGCCGACGATCGTCCCCTTCCCCGGCCGACGCGGCGCCGGGTGACCAGGCAGGATGGTTCCATGGCGTCCTCTCCGCTCGGCCGGCCCACCCGGGGCACGACCGGCACGAACCGGCTGCGGCGCAACGACCGCTGGATCGCCGCGTCGCCCGCACTCCGGCGCGCCGCGGATCCGCTCGTGGTCGACCTGGGTTTCGGCGCCAGCGGCGTGACCGCCTTCGAGCTGGCCGCGCGGCTGGTGCGCGTGCGCGCCGATGCGGAGGTGCTCGGCCTCGAGCTGGACCCCGGACGCGTGGCGACGGCGCAGGCCCAGCTCGCCGAGCTCCACGAGGGTGCGGGGCATTTCCCCGCCGATCTGCCGGTGTCGTTCGCGCGCGGCGGGTTCGAGGTGCCGCTGCCTGCCGGGCGCCGGCCCGCGGTGATCCGCGCCATGAACGTGCTGCGGCAGTACGACGAGGCCGACGTGCCCGATGCCTGGGCGCGGATGGCGTCGCGCCTCGCACGGGGCGGGCTGCTCGTGGAGGGCACCTGCGACGAGATCGGCCGCATCGCGAGCTTCGTCGACGTGGATCCGGACGGCGTGCCGCAGCGTCTCACGATCTCGCTCCGGCTGGCCGGCCTGGAACGGCCATCGATCGTCGCCGAGCGCCTGCCCAAGGCGCTCATCCACCGCAACGTGCCGGGCGAGCGGATCCACGCCCTGCTGACGGATCTGGACCGGGAGTGGGAGCGCGCGGCTCCGCTGTCGACGTTCGGCGCAACTCAGCGCTTCCTCGCCGCGGTCGCCGCGCTCCGCGAGGCCGGGCACCCGGTACTGGGCACGCGCGCTCGCTGGCGGCTCGGCGAGCTCACCGTGCCGTGGAGCGCCGTCGCTCCGCGCTGATCGTCCTGCACACGGGCGCGACTGCGCGGGTTCTGCACCGATCCTGCCCTGCGCCGCCGCCGGCGCGGATCCTCTCCTCTACGCTGGCCCTCACCGCGCAGGACGCGCAGAATGGAGGGGTGTACATGTCCACGGATACCCTCACGGTGATCGGCAGCAGCCTCGGCGGCCTGCTGACGCTCGGCATCGCGATGTTCACGGGCTTCGCCTGGGTGATCCGGCGCATCGACACGGTCGAGAACAGATTCGGCACCAGGATCGACACGGTCGAGAACAGACTCGACACCAGGTTCGACACAGTCGAAGAGAGACTCGGCACGGTCGAGAACAGACTCGGCACCAGGTTCGACACGGTCGAGGAGAGACTCGGCGCCAGGATCGACACGATCGAAGAGAGACTCGGTACCAGGATCGACACGGTCGAAGAGAGACTCGGCGCCAGGATCGACAGGGTCGAGCACGAGCTGACCGAGATGAAGGTCGCCGTGGCGCGGATCGAGGGGCCTCGGCCCCGCCTCATCGTGGAACGCTGATCCGCAGCGTCGAACGTCGTCAGCCCTCGGGGAACGCCGCGCCGGTCAGCCGCAGCAGCGGACGGGCCTTGACCACGGTCTCGGCGTACTCCTCCTCGGGATCGGACAGCGAGACGATGGCCCCGCCGACGCCGTAGTCGAGGCCGCCGTCGTGCGCGACCGCGGTGCGGATCACGACGCTGAGGTCCACCGAGCCGTCGAAGGAGAAGTACCCGAGCGCGCCGCTGTACAGCCCGCGCGGGCCGCCCTCGAGCCGGTCCAGGATCGCCATGGTGCGCAGCTTCGGCGCGCCCGTCATGGAGCCGGGCGGAAAGGCCGCGCGCACGCAGGCGACGGGCGTGTCCGCGAGCCGGGAGCGCACCGTGCTGACCAGCTGATGCACCGTGGCATAGCTCTCCACACGGAACAGCCCGTCCACGTGCACGGATCCGAGCTCCGCCGTGCGACCGAGATCGTGGCGGACGAGGTCCACGATCATGAGGTTCTCCGCACGGTCCTTCTCCGAGGCCGCGAGTTCCGCACGGATCCGCTCGTCCTCCTCGGGGGTGCCGCCGCGCGGACGGGTGCCCTTGATCGGAGAGGACTCGACGTCCCCGTCGGCCGTGATCCGCAGGAACCGCTCGGGCGAGGTGCTCAGCACGCTCACCCCGTCGATGCGCAGGAACGCGCCGAACGGAGCCGGGTTCTGCGCGCGGAGGGCGAGGTAGGCCGAGAGCGGATCCCCGGCGCCGGGTGTCCCCGCGTGCAGCAGATTGGTCAGGCAGGCCTCGTAGGTCTCCCCCGCCGCGATCTGCTCCTGCGCCTCGGCGATGAGCCGCAGATATCCAGCGCGGGAGTGCCGGGCGGTGAGCGCGAGCGGGAGCGCGAGCGGGAGCGCGATGGACGGATCCGATCCGGCGCCTGCGGACGATGCCGTCTCGATCGCCGCGATCCGCTCCGCCGTCCGAGCGAGCCAGGCCTCATCGTCGAGGGCGAGCAGGTGGATCCGCCCCTCGCGGTGGTCGACGACGACGGCGCGATCGAGCCGGACCATCAGGGCGTCGGGCGTCGCGGCGCGGCGCTGATGCGGGGATCCGCATTCGGCGCGCAGCTCGTAGCCGAGGGCGCCGACCCAGCCCAGCGCGAACGGCAGCTCGCCCGCCTCGGTGACGGTGCCGGCGAGCTCGGCGTCGAGCCAGTCGAAGAAGCCCGTGCGGATCACGTTCTCGGTCCGGCCGTCGCGCACGGTCACCGTGCCGGCGTGCACGTCGGCGACCGCCGTCGGCAGGTCGTCCCCGCCGCCCAGGAGGGAGTACCGGGCGCGGTCGTCGCGGTCACGGCCGCCGTCGAGCCAGACCGCCTGCGCCGCATCGCCGAAGAGCGCGGTGAAGAGGTCCGCCGTCTCCGCGCGCCAGGGCAGGGTGCGCCGGAGCACCGGACGGGACGCAGGGCGATCCTGCTCCGCGATGCCCGGCCGGTCCCGCTCCGCCGTGACGGGCCGATCCTGCGCCGGCCCGGCCGGGTGGACCGGCACGTCGGCATCGCGCGGCGCGGCGCCCGGCGCATGCACGCGCCGCCGCTCCACGCGCCGCCGCTCCACGTGCATCGCCCGTGCGAACGCGACGAAGTTCGCCACCATGTGCGTGCCGTCGTGCGTGCCGATCGATTCGGGATGGAACTGCACGCCCCACAGCGGCAGCTCGCGGTGCCGGATCCCCATGATCACGCCGTCGTCTGCGCGCGCGGTGACGACGAGCTCGTCGGGCACCTCGTCGATCATGAGCGAGTGGTAGCGCACCGCTTCGACGGGCGACGGCAGCCCCTGGAAGGGCCCGGTTCCATCGTGCACGACCGCGGAGGGCCGTCCGTGCCGCGGTTCCGGCGCCCGCCGCACCCGGGCGCCGAAGGCGTGTCCGATCCCCTGATGCCCGAGGCAGACGCCGAGCAGCGGGATCCGCCGCTCGGCCGCGATCCGGATGGCGTCGGCGCAGATCCCGAAGTCCCCCGGCACGCGGGGGTCGCCGGGCCCCGGAGAGATCACGATCGCGTCGAAGCCGTCGAGGACGTCCGGATCCCACCCGTCCCCGTCGTTGCGCACGACCACGGGGGCATGCCCTGCGGTGGCCGCGATCTGGTGCACCAGGTTGTACGTGAACGAGTCGTAGTTGTCGATCAGGAGGATGCGCAGGGGCCGTGGCGCGCCGGGATCCTCGATCCCCGCCGCCGCCATCCCCGCGCTCTCACCGGACGAGCCCACCGGAGCCAGAGCGGCCGCTGCCCGGGGCCGCCACCCCGACCAGGATGATGCGGAATTCGACGCCCCCGGAGGCGACGAGCGCATCAGTGCGCGTCGCGCGGATCCGGCGCGGACGGGCGGCGCGACAGACGGGTGAGCCGAGGCACGTCGGCGATGGCGCCGGCGTCGGCGGGCACGATGACCTCCTGCGCGGCCGCGATGTCGCCGTCCGGCGTGCGCACGACGAGGTCGCCCGCAGGGGCGCGCCGGGACAGGATCGCGAGCGCGATCGGCCCCAGCTCGTGGTGCCGGGCGGCGGATGTGATGCGGCCGACCTCGTCCTCGTCGGAACCGTCGGCGCCGCGCGTGACGACCGCGGCGCCCGGCGCAGGCAGCAGGCTCTCGCTGCCGTCCAGGTGCAGGGCCGCGATGCGCCGCGGCGGATGGCCCAGATTGTGCACCTTGGCCACGGTCTCCTGACCGCGGTAGCAGCCCTTGTTCAGGTGCACGGCGCTGCGGATCCAATCCGTCTCGTGCGGCAGGGAGCGGTCGTCGACCTCGGCCGCCCAGCGTGGGCGCCAGGCGGCGACGCGCAGCGCCTCCGCGGCGAGCGCGCCGGCCCAGACCGTCTCGGAGTCCGCGGCGAGCGCGGCGGCCGCGGCCTCGTCGAGCACCGCCGTGCGCCAGTGGTAGGCGGAGCCGGGGTGCGGACCCTCGTGGTACTGGTGACCGCCGGGCTGAACGGCGGGCCACGGGTCGGTCCAGACGACGGCGAGACCGTGCGGGGCGAGCGCCGCGCGCTCCGCACGCTGCTCGGCGCCTGCGCCGGCGAAGAAGCCGACGAGCACCAGCTCCGCACGCACTGCGACCGTCACATCCGCGCGGAACACCATGCGATGCAGCCAGGTCGCGAGAGGCTCGGCGTCGGCGCTGTCCGCGATCAGCCACGTCGACGCGCCGTCCTCGAAGACCGCGGCGACATGCTCCACCCGCCCCTGCGGGTCCAGCACGAGCAGCTCTGTGCTCTGGCCGGGCTGCAGACGCGCGACCGACTGCGAGGTGATGGAGTCGAGCCAGGTGAGCCGCTCGGATCCGGTGAGCTCGATCACGGTGCGATCGCCGAGCGGGACGAGGGCGTCGCCGCGCTCGAGCGCCCGCTGCTCGCGGATCGGATCCCCGAGGTGCGTCACGACGTCGCCGTCCACGATCGCCCCGTCCAGGGCAGGGAAGCCGGTCATGTCCACCTGCCCCCGGGCAGGTGATCAGACCAGGAGGATGAGAATTTCGACGCCTTCTGCGGAGACATCCTCATCAGACCTTCGCCAGCCGGGCGGACGCGTGCGAGCGCAGACCGGCGCCGAGCGCGGCGATGTCCCACGCCCACAGCAGGTGCCCGTCGACGAGCCCGTACATGCGGGTCGCCGCACCGTAGTCCTTGGCGCCGGAAGCGCGCACGATCGCGTCGGTGGCGATGTCGATGCGCGGCCCGTCGATCCGGCCGAGGTAGAGCTCGAGCACTCCGTCGGAGTGCGCGATGGACACCTCGATCGCGAAGCCGCCACGCGTGGAACCGGCATCGGGCAGCCGCAGCGCCTCCACGTCGTCCACGGTGCGTGCGGCGGTGCGGGCCTCACGCGGCGGGAGCAGCGCGGGCCCGGCGTCCTGCGCGTCGGCGGGCCGCGCCAGGCGCCAGAAGCCCGACTCGGCGACGAGGGCCACGGACACGCCCTCTTCGGGGGTGAAGGTGGCGGTCGCCGCATAGTTCAGGAAGGGACCGCCGTCGTGGCTGAAGCTCACACGGTGCGCGAACTCTCCCTGGTAGCGATGCGCTTCGCCGCCGTCGGGCCCCGGCACCTCGTAGTCGATGACGCCGGTGCCCTCCCAGACACCGAGCAGCCACGACAGGGGCACGATGTCGGCGGGCAGGTCGGAGGGGAGATCGAGCATGCGCGGCCTTCTCTCAGCGGGTGTGTCGCAGCGAGCGCTGATCAGCGCTGGCCGCGGAACAGGTTGACCAGCACGGCCCCTGCGCAGAAGGCGATCGCGAGGCCCGCCAGGACCAGCAGGCCGACGAAGAAGAGTTCGAGCGCGACGATGTCCATGCGTCTACTCTAATGCCGTCCACGGGCGCGCCGGCGCCCCGCCCGCGGTGACCCGTCTCAGGCGCCGAACAGCGCGGCGATGCCGAAGCCCGCCGACACGAGACCCATCACGATGAGCGCGCCGAGGCTGCCGGCCGAGACGCGCAGGATGTAGCCGCGCGTCTCGCCGCGGAACAGCTGCATCGTGAACGACAGCAGGACGCAGATCCCGAACCCGATCACGTACCAGGTCATCAGCAGGCGGTCGGGTGCGAGGATGCCGATCAGGATCGCGCCGACGGCGGCGACGATCCAGGTGACGACGAGCCCCACGACGGGGCTGCGCGGGGCGAGGGCGGGATCGGCCATGCGCCCATTGTCGCGCATCCGCACTGTGCGCGCCCCCAGGACCTGCCCGCCGGGCTCCGTACGCCCCCTCCGTGACTCACGGCGGAGGGTCCCGGTGCACTCTGAGTAGAGTGTGATTCGGAAAGGATCTGCGTGGCGCAACTGCTGGTTCTGACGTCGTCTCCCGCCGAGACGCCCGTCCTGCCCGCCCTGGAGCTGCTCGGCCATCGCATCCGCACGATCCCCGCTCAGCCCGCGGAGCTGGTGACGGCCCCCGATGCGGATGCCGTGATCGTGGACGCGCGCACCGACCTCGTCGCAGCCAAGTCGCTGTGCACCCTGATCCGCACCACGGGACTGCGCGGGCCGCTGCTGCTGGTCGTCACCGAGGGCGGGATGACCGCGGTGAACGGCGAATGGCGCATCGACGACGTGCTGCTCACGGGGGCGGGCCCCGCCGAGATCGACGCCCGCATCCGGCTCGCCCTGTCCCGTGAGGCGCCGGCGAACGAACCCGTGCGCGTGCAGACCTCGGGGCTGACGATCGACGAGCAGTCCTACTCCGCCAAGCTCCGCGGCACCCCGCTGGATCTCACGTACAAGGAGTTCCAGCTGCTGCACTTCCTCGCCACGCATCCGTCGCGGGTGTTCACGCGCGAGCAGCTGCTCAGCGAGGTCTGGGGCTACGACTACTTCGGCGGCACCCGCACCGTCGACGTGCACGTGCGGCGGCTGCGCGCCAAGCTGGGCGATCAGGAGCACATCATCGGCACGGTGCGCAACGTCGGCTACCGCTTCAACGTCGACGAGGAAGAGACCCGGCCCGTCGCTCCGGACATCCGCTGACGGCGGAGAGGATCCGGATCCCGTCGCGAGAGTCTGCGCGGGCGTCGGATTTCGCGCCCTCCGGGTCTGGTCTTCGACCATGGGTCGCCGACGTGTTCACCAACAGGCAACGTCATCCTGCAATGATGGGCGCATGATCGATCCCGCACTGGCAGACTCCGGTCTCGGCGACGCCGAGGACGACGACTTCGATGAGCTCGTCGCGCCGGACGACTCCCTCCTCCCGGAGAACCGGTACCTCGACCGCGAGCTGAGCTGGCTGGCGTTCAACCAGCGCGTGCTCGAGCTCGCCGAGGACGAGACCCTGCCGGTGCTCGAGCGCGCGAACTTCCTCGCGATCTTCGCCAGCAACCTGGACGAGTTCTTCATGGTGCGCGTCGCCGGCCTCAAGCGCCGCATCGTCACCGGCCTCGCCGTGCCGACCAACGTGGGCCGGGCGCCCGCCGACGTGCTCGCCGACATCTCGGCCGAGGCGCACCGGCTGCAGCTGCGGCACGCCGCCGCGTGGACGAGCCTCGTCCGCCCCGCGCTGGGCGCCGAGGGCATCTCCATCGTGGACTGGGACGATCTGGACGGCGAGGCCAAGGCCGAGCTGACCGACTACTTCCAGGCCAACGTGTTCCCGGTCTTGATGCCGCTGGCCGTCGACCCCGCGCACCCGTTCCCGTACATCTCGGGACTGTCGCTGAACCTCGCGATCCGGATCCGCAACGCCCGCACCGGCCGGCAGGAGTTCGCCCGTCTCAAGGTGCCGCCCATGCTGCCGCGGTTCGTCGAGGTGCCGTCCGCGGAGGGCGAGCTGCGCTTCATCCGCCTCGAGGAGCTCATCGCGAACCACCTCGACGACCTCTTCCCCGGCATGGAGGTGCTCGACCACCATGCGTTCCGGCTCACCCGCAACGAGGACGTGGAGATCGAGGAGGACGAGTCGGAGAATCTCATCCAGGCGCTCGAGGCCGAGCTGCTGCGCCGCCGGTTCGGCCCGCCGATCCGCCTCGAGATCACCGACGACATGGACGACGTGACACTCGACCTGCTCCTCAGCGAGCTCGACATCACGGATCAGGAGGTCTACCGCCTCCCCGGCCCGCTCGACCTGCGCGGTCTGTTCGGCCTCGGCCGGATCGACCGCCCGGATCTGCGCTACGCGCCGCACGTGCCCACCACCGCGGTCGCGTTCAAGCCGGGCGCGAACGAGCGCATCGACATCTTCAAGGCGATCGGCAAGGCCGACGTGCTGGTGCACCACCCGTACGAGTCGTTCACGACCAGCGTGGTCGCCTTCCTCGAGCAGGCCGCCCGCGACCCGCACGTGCTCGCCATCAAGCAGACCCTGTACCGCACCTCGGGCGACAGCCCGATCGTGCAGGCGCTCATCGACGCCGCCGAATCGGGCAAGCAGGTGCTGGCCCTCGTCGAGGTGAAGGCCCGTTTCGACGAGGCGAACAACATCGTCTGGGCGCGCAAGCTCGAGAAGGCCGGCGTGCACGTCGTGTACGGCCTGGTGGGACTGAAGACGCACTGCAAGCTCGTCAACGTCATCCGCGAGGAGGACGGGGTGCTGCGCAGCTACAGCCACATCGGCACCGGCAACTACAACCCGAAGACCAGCCGCATCTACGAGGACTTCGGCCTGTTCACCGCCGACCCGCAGGTCGGCAGGGATCTCACGCGCCTGTTCAACGAGCTCAGCGGATACGCGATCGAGAAGAAGTTCAAGCGCCTGCTCGTCGCGCCGCTGCACCTGCGCAAGGGCCTGCTGCGGCACATCGAGAAGGAGCGCCAGAACGCCCTCGACGGCAAGCCGGCGCACATCCGCATCAAGGTGAACTCGATGGTGGACGAGCAGATCATCGACGCGCTGTACCGCGCGAGCGCGGCCGGCGTGCCCGTGGAGGTCTGGGTGCGCGGCATCTGCAGCCTGCGCACCGACCTGCCGGGCGTCACCGACAACATCACGGTGCGCTCGATCCTGGGCCGCTACCTCGAGCACTCCCGCATCTTCGCGTTCCACAACGAGGGCGACCCGCAGGTGTTCATCGGCAGCGCCGACATGATGCACCGCAACCTCGACCGCCGCGTCGAGGCGCTGGTGCGGGTCACGGATCCCGCGCACATCGCCGAGCTGCTCGGGTTCTTCGACCTCGCGATGAGCCCCGACACGTCGTCGTGGCACCTCGGCGCCGATGGCGAATGGGGCCGGCACGCGTTCTCCGAGGTTGGCGCGCCGCTCGTCGACCTGCAGGATAGGACCATGTCCGAGATCCAGCAGCGCCGCAGGGCCAGGGCGGTGCGATGACCCCCAGCCCCACCGGCCCCTCCACCGCCACCGCGGACACCACGGGCGTCACGGTCGTCGCCGACCGCCCCGATCGTGCCGTCTACGCCGCGGGCGGACTGGTGTGGCGCGTCGTGGAGGACAAGCTGCGGATCCTGCTGATCCACCGCACGAAGTACCGCGACGTGACCCTGCCCAAGGGCAAGGTGGATCCGGGCGAGATGCTCGCCGAGACCGCCGTGCGCGAGATCTTCGAGGAGACCGGGATCCGGGTCTCGCTCGGCGCTCCGGTAGGCGTCTCCCGGTACACGATGGCCAACCGCAAGCAGAAAGTGGTGCACTACTGGGCCGCGGAGGCGACCGAGGAAGCCATCCGCACCTCGGTCTTCGTGCCGAACCGCGAGATCGCCGCGCTCGAGTGGGTGAGCCTGAAGAAGGCGCGCACCCGGCTCAGCTACCCCGTCGACGTCGAGATCCTGGACGCCTTCGCGAAGCTCGTCGACGACGGCGCGCTGCGCACCTTCCCGATCATCGTGCTGCGGCATGCGAAGGCGGCGAGCCGCGGCGTGTGGCTCGGCCCGGACGCCACCCGGCCGCTCACACCGCGCGGGCACGCCCAGTCGAAGGCGATCGTGGGGCCGCTGCGGGCGTTCGGTGTGGAACGCATCGTCTCCAGCGACGCCCGGCGCTGCGTGGAGACGGTGACGCCGCTGTCGAGGGTCCTCGCCCAGAAGATCCGCAAGACCGAGCTCCTCAGCCAGGACGCCTGGGAGGAGGGCCTGTCGGATCCGCGCACGGTCATCGGCAAGCGCGTGCGCTCCGGCAAGCCGGCCGTGCTGTGCAGCCACGGACCGGTGCTGCCGGACATCCTGCGCGAGATCGCGCTGGCCACCGGCACCATGCACGGCTCCTACCTCGGCAGCGCCTCCGCGCTCGAGGTCGGCGCATTCAGCGTCGTCCACCTGAGCGCCACGAACCCGGGGTCCGGCATCATCTCGATCGAGACGCACCTGCCGAAGATCTGAACAGGCGCAGATCGCCGTTCACCCCCCGTTTACCTTCGATCTTTGATCGCGTAACAGACGCCACCTATCGTCTGGCGTGGCCCTGCACCAGGGCGCACTCGACACAGCGAAGGACTTACACCGTGAAGCTCAACCGCATCACCACGATCGGCGCGGCCGGCGCGCTCGCCGCGATCGCACTGGCGGGTTGCTCCGCAACGCCCAGCAGCACGAGCACCGAATCCTCCTCGGCCATGCCGACCTCGAGCGCCGTCACCTCGAAGGTCGACGCCTCGCTCACCGGAACGATCACCTCGGGCGGCTCCAGCGCTCAGGCGAACGCGCAGGCTGCGTGGACCGCTGCGTACAACGCCCAGGCCAAGGGGGTCACCGTCAACTACGACAAGTCGCAGGGCTCGGGCGGTGGCGTCACAAACTTCCTCAGCGGGGCGTACGACTTCGCCGGATCCGACTCGCCCCTGAACGCCGACCAGACCACGCAGTCGAAGGCCCTGTGCACCGAGGGCGGCATCAACATCCCCGTCTACCTCGACGGCGTCTCCATCGTCTTCAACGTCCCGGGCGTGACGGACCTCAAGCTCAGCGGCGAGACCATCGCGAAGATCTTCTCCCTGAAGATCACCGACTGGTCCGACCCGGCGATCACCAAGGACAACGGCACGGCGCTCCCCGCCGGCAAGATCACCACGGTGGCTCGCTCGGACGGCTCCGGCACGACGGCCAACTTCACCAACTACCTCGCCGGCACGCAGTCCTCCGTCTGGACCTACCCCGCCGGCAAGGACTGGCCGGTCGAGGGCGACGTCTCCAAGCAGAAGGGCGGCTCGGGCGTCGTGCAGGCCGTCGAGGCCGGCACGGGCACCATCGGCTACGCCGACCACTCCGCGATCGGCAAGCTCGCCAGTGCGTCGATCCTGCAGGACGGCAAGCCCGTCGCGTTCAGCCCTGAGGGCGTCTCGAAGACGTTCGACGTCGCCGCGGTCGACGCCTCCAACGGCGTCAAGGGCGACCTGTCGAAGAAGTTCGACTACTCGAAGCTGACCGCCGAGACGTACCCGATCCCGCTGGTCTCGTACGCGATCGCCTGCACCACCTTCAAGACCCCGGCGCAGGCCAAGCTCGTCACGTCGTACATCGGCTTCATCGACAGCACGGTGGGCCAGCAGATCGCCGTGAAGAACGCCGGCGCGGCGCCGCTCCCGGACTCCGTCCTGAAGGCGGCCCAGGAGTCGCTCGCGACCATCAAGTAAGTCATCCGGCCGGTCCGGATCGGTTCTGAGGAGCCGATCCGGACTGGGCAGGGTCGCCGCCCCACAGGGCGGAGGTTCTGCCGAGTTCTCATGCTGGCCCGATCACCTCTCCCGCCTCCGGCTGGAGGACAAACGAAAGACGCGCACACATGCGAGATCAAGAGTGGGATCGTGACTGACGTCGCGCAGACCGGTGACGCCCCCGACAGGCTCGTCGGCAAGCGTCGTGCGGGCGACAGGTTCTTCCTGGGGCTGTCGACCACGGCCGCGGCCTCGATCATGGTGATCCTCGCCGGCGTCGCGATCTTCCTGATCCTCAAGGGCCTGCCCGCGATCACCGCCAACTGGGACACGAACAACGACCTCGCCGGATACCAGAACAAGCACTGGGGCAGCTTCGGCAACTACGTGCTCCCGATGCTCTGGGGAAGCATCTGGTCGGCGCTGATCGCCCTCGTCCTGGGCGCCCCCGTCGCCATCGGCATCGCCCTGTTCATCTCGCACTACGCCCCCCGGCGGCTCGCCAGCGCCCTCGCGTACGTGGTGGATCTGCTCGCGGCGGTGCCGTCGATCGTGTTCGGCCTCTGGGGCATCATCGTCATGCGCCCGTTCCTGCTTCCGCTCGCAGACTTCCTGAACCAGTACCTGGGCTGGATCCCGCTGTTCCAGGGCCCGGTGTCGAGCACCGGCTCGACCATGCTCGCGGGCGGCGTGGTGCTCGCGGTCATGATCCTGCCGATCGTGACCGCGCTGACGCGTGAGATCTTCCTGCAGACGCCGCGGCTGAACGAGGAGGCGGCCCTCGCGCTCGGCGCGACGCGCTGGGAGATGATCAAGCTCGCCGTCTTCCCCTACGCGCGCAGCGGCATGGTCTCCGCGATCCTGCTCGGTCTCGGACGGGCGCTCGGCGAGACGATGGCGATCGCTCTGATCATCTCGCCGTCCCTGCTGTTCTCGGTGAAGCTCCTCACCGACGGCTTCAACTCGCAGACGATCGCCGCGAACATCGCGCTGAACTTCCCGATCGCGACGGACATCCAGCGCTCTGCCCTGATCGGCACCGGTCTGATGCTTTTCGTGGTCTCGCTGGCCGTCAACATGATCGCCCGCGGCATCCTCGGCCGATCCGAGCGCAAGGGCCGCACCTCGTCGAAGATGGGAAAGCGCGCATGACCGCCGTCACCTCCGCGCCGGCGACGGCACCGTCGATCAGCCTCACCAGCGGCCAGCTGCCTCGCTGGATCGAGCCCGCGCTGGCGATCGGCACCGCCGTCGTCGTCGCCGCCGTGCTCCTGGTCATCCAGCTGTTCAACCCGGCCGTGTGGCTCATCCTCACCGCGGTGTTCTACCTGATCGCGATCAGCGTCGGATCCGGCATCGTGGAGGGTCGCCGCAAGGCGGTCGACCGCGTCGTGCGCGGGCTCGTCGTCTGCGCCTTCGTCCTCGCTGTGGCGCCGCTGATCTCCACACTCTGGACCGTGGTCGCCCAGGGCCTGAAGGTGCTGACCTGGGACTTCGTGACGAAGCCGGGCGGCAGCGTCTTCGATCCGAACACGCTGGCCGTGACGAACACCCCCGGCGCGCTGCAGGCCGTCGTGGGAACGCTGATCATCACCGGGATCGCCGCGCTGATCTCGGTGCCGATCGGCATCCTCGCCGCGGTCTACCTCACCGAGTACGCGCTGCCGAGCAACCCGCTGCGCCGCGTCATCACGTTCCTCGTGGACGTCATGACGGGAATCCCGTCGATCGTCGCCGGTCTGTTCGCGTTCTCGCTGTTCGCGCTCATCGTCGGGCCGAAGGCCTTCAGCGGCTTCTCCGCCTCGATCGCGCTGTGCGTGCTGATGATCCCGATCGTGATCCGCTCCACCGAGGAGATGATCCGGCTGGTGCCGAACGAGCTGCGAGAGGCCTCTCTCGCCCTGGGCGTGCCGCGCGCCACGACCATCATCAAGGTGGTGCTCCGCACGGCCGCCAGCGGCATCGTGACGGGCGTCGTCCTGGCCGTGGCCCGGGTCGTCGGCGAGACGGCCCCGATCTTCATCGCCGCGAGCTTCACCGACAACTTCAACGCCGATCCGTTCAGCGGCCCGATGCAGACCCTGCCGGTCATGGCCTACACGGCATACAGCTTCCCGGGCAAGGACATCGAGGCCTCCCAGGCGCAGGCCTGGGGCGCCGCGCTGCTGCTGGTCATCGTCGTCGTCATCTTCAACCTCATCGCTCGGATCGTCGCGAAGGCATTCGCGCCGAAGAGCCGCTAACTCAGGAAGGCACGCAGCGTGTCCAAGAGCATCGAAGTCAACGACCTGAACGTCTTCTACAGCGACTTCCTGGCCGTCGAAGACGTGTCCATGAACATCGAGCCGCGCACCGTGACCGCCTTCATCGGCCCGTCGGGCTGCGGGAAGTCGACCTTCCTGCGTACGCTCAACCGGATGCACGAGGTGATCCCCGGCGCGACGGTCAAGGGCAGCGTCTACATCGACGGCGAGAACCTGTACGCCCCGGGTGTCGACCCGGTGCTCGTGCGCCGCCAGGTCGGCATGGTCTTCCAGCGGCCGAACCCGTTCCCGACGATGTCGATCAAGGAGAACGTGCTCGCGGGCGTGCGTCTGAACAACAAGCGGATCTCGGCATCGGATGCGAACGACCTCGTGGAGAAGTCGTTGCGCGGCGCCAATCTGTGGAACGAGGTGAAGGACCGCCTCGACAAGCCGGGTGCGGGTCTCTCCGGCGGTCAGCAGCAGCGTCTGTGCATCGCACGCACCATCGCCGTGTCCCCGCAGGTCGTGCTGATGGACGAGCCCTGCTCCGCCCTCGATCCGATCTCGACCTTCGCGATCGAGGAGCTCATCACCGAGCTCAAGAACGAGTTCACGATCGTGATCGTGACCCACAACATGCAGCAGGCGTCGCGCGTGAGCGACAAGACCGCCTTCTTCAACATCGCGGGCACCGGCAAGCCGGGCAAGCTCATCGAGTACGCCGACACGGCGACCATCTTCACCTCTCCCAAGGAGCAGGCGACCGAGGACTACGTCTCCGGCCGCTTCGGATGATCCCGGGCTGACCCGGCGTGCGGTTCAGCGGTACTCGGGATTGGCGTCGTACCCCCACCGCTCGCCGTCGTTCCATGCCTGGCGCAGGTTCCCGAAGGCGGGGATGCCGCCGGCGTCCTTGAGGCGGCGGGCCGTGTGCAGGAGGTTCCAGGTCATGAACGTGGTGTTCCGGTTGGTGAAGTCGCTCTCCGGTCCGCCGGATCCCGGATCCAGGTAGCTCGGCCCCGGCCCGATCGCGCCGATCCACCCTGCGTCCGCCGCGGGCGGGATGGTGAATCCGATGTGCTGCAGGCTGTACAGGATCGACATCGCGGCGTGCTTGACGCCGTCCTCGTTGCCGGTGATGATCGCACCGCCGGTCTTGCCGTAGTAGACGTACTGCCCCTTGTCGTTGAACAGGCCGCTCATCGCATACAGCCGCTCGATGAGCTTGCGGGTGATCGAGGCGTTGTCGCCGAGCCACAGCGGCCCGCCCACCACGAGGATGTCGGCGGCGTCGATCAGGGGCCAGACCTCGTCGGGCCACGCGTCGCTCGCCCAGCCGTGCTCGCGCATGTCGGGATACACGCCGGTCGCGACGTCGTGATCGATGAAGCGGATGTTCTCCACGGTCACCCCCTGCGCCCGCATCAGCGCGATGCTGCGATCCATCAGACCCTGGGTGTGGCTGAGTTCGGGGCTGCGCTTCAGAGTGCAGTTGACGAACACGGCGCGAAGGTCGTCGTAGGCCGCGGGGGCGGCCGGCTGCTCTGCCATGGAGGCAGACTACGACCATCGCGCCGCGTGGGCCAGGGGTTCGGCCTTTCCCCCAGCTCAGTCCCGCGCAGAAAGCAGGTACGCGTTCAGACTGCCGGTGAACGCGTGGTCGACGGCGAGCGGCCGGTCGTCGATCGCCGTGATCGGGGCCGCCAGACGCACGCTGGAGAGCAGCCATGCCTGATCCGCGGCGGCGAGGTCGGCCGTCGGGACGGTGGCGTACTCGGTGGCGAAGCCCTGCTCCTCGAGGTGCGCGAACAGGCTGATCTGCGTGGTGCCCTGCAGGATCCCGCCGTGCGGCGCGGGAGTGACGAAGCGGTCGCCGACGCGCAGGATGAGCGACGCCGTGGGCGCCTCGAGCACGACGCCGTCGGTGGTGACGAAGATCGCGTCGTCGGCGCCGCGGCGGTGCGCCTCACGCAGCGCCGCCATGTTCACGGCGTAAGAGAGGGTCTTCGCGCCCAGGAGCAGCCACGGCGAGCGCTCGGCGGCACCGCTGTCGTAGCCGCGGTCGAGGGTGACGACGCGGATGCCCTCTGTGCGCGCGGCGGTGAAGTCGCCTGCGGGCGCAGCGGTCACCCAGGCCGTGGGCGCAGGCCCGTGGTCGACGCCGCGACTGAGGATGAGCTTGATCACCCACTCCCCCGGGCCGCACTCGGACGCCGCGACCGCGACCGCCTGACGCCACTGCTCACGGTGCGGCTCGGGCAGTGCGCACAGGGCGGCCGAGTGCGCCAGCCGCTGCACGTGCGCCTCGACCTCCTGGGCGTGCCCGTCGACGACGCCGATCGACTCGAAGATGCCGTCGCCGCGCTGCGTGCTCAGCTCACCCACGCTGAGCGCGGGCGCGCCCGGGTCGATGCGGCGGAAGCTGTCGCTGAAGTCGGCCCGCTCCTCGTCGGTGGACTCGGCGGGGGTGATCAGCAGAGCGAAACGCGCAGCGGCCATAGGACGAGCTTAGGGCGTGTCGTCGCGCCCTGAGCCGTGACGCAGCAAGCGGGGCGGCCCGGGGATGCGCCTGGCGCGGGAAGCGATGCGTCCGAGGCCACGGCCGCGGGGAATACCCCCGGGTGCGACGCGTTACACTGGATCGGCCGGGCCGCATAACCCCGGGCTCCATTTTTCGCCGCTGCGAGCGGCCTTCCGCCGAGAGGCGTTCTTGCGGCCCGGCTTCTTCCTGTCCGGATCCGGATCCGCGGGCGCACCCGGATCCGATCTCGTTCGGCAGACACTGCCGGATCCGATCCGTTCGGGAGACGCTGCCGGATCCGATCAGTTCAGGGATCCGTCGCGCCACGCGGCCGCGGAGGCGGTCAGGTCGAGCGCGAAGGCGCTGAGGCGCGCGGCGCGTGTGGTCAGTTCGCTCGCCCGGTCCGGCTCGGTCGGGTCGTAGTCGTCGGCGATGTGCGTCGCCCCGGATGCCTGCACGCGGCAGAACGCCGCGGCACGCTCGAGCGCGATCGCGAAGTCGCCGGAGAAGGCGCCGTGCAGGATGGTGTCGATCAGCGCCACGAGTTCGTCCGGCCCTGCCGGCACGGGCGCGCCCGCGACGAGGGCGTCGACGGACGGCAGCTCGACGCGTCCGCGCTCGTGCAGGAGCGCCGCGAGGGACGGGTCCGTATGGATCGACGCCTGCAGCAGGTAGAGCCGCCACAGCGTGCCCGGCAGCGACACGGCCGGGCTCTTCGCCCAGAGCTCGGCGACCTCGTCGATGCCGTGCTCGGTGGCGTACGCCACAAGCCGCTCTGCGCTCACGCCGCTGTCGTCCGCGCGCACACGTGCCAGCAGCGCGGAAGCGGTGGCGTGCGCCATGCGCGTCTGCTCGGCCGGGTCGTGGGATCCGAGCAGGTTGTCGAACGTCTCCGGGGAGAGGCGGACGGGGCGGTGGAAGGGTGTGGGCACCGACCCAGGGTACGCGCGGTGTACGGCTCTGGACACCCCGTCGCGACCGTTAGACTCGGAGGCACGGGCCTCTAGCTCAGTTGGCAGAGCATCGGACTTCAACACAATAGGAGCGCCTCGGGGGAAACTCCGGGGATGACACCACTCAAAGTCGGGGAACCCTTCCTGGGAGACCAGTTGGCGATCCCGAGCCAAGCCGGACGCGAGTCCGGAAGGTGTAGAGACTGGACGGGTGGCACCTACAGCGCAAGCCAGGGTGAAGGGACAGTCCAGACCACGAACGCCCAGCGGGCGGCGGCGAAAGCCGAAGTGGCAGGTTAATCCGCGGGTCGTGGGTTCGAGCCCCACGGGGCCCACCGTGCGTATGGCCCGGTCATTCCGACCGGGCCATACGGCTTCCTCGCGATCGCCGGGTCACGCGAAATGCGTCAACGTGAAAGCGATGGCGTGAGAGACGAAGGCCACCGTCCCGATGATCCTGCCGGCGATCGCCAGGCCCTGCCTCGAGCGCGCAGGGACCGAGGCCATGGCTCACCCGCAGGTTCGTCATGAGTTCCGCAAGAGGGATCAGAGAAACTGAGCGGAGATCGGCGCCGCGCGTCCCGCCCTCCGTCAGCCGGCGGTGAGTTCGACGAGCTTCTGCACGGTGCGCAGGTTGCGGACGGTGCCGGCGACGCCGAGCGCACGGTCGAGGACGGGGCGCGTGAGCTTGCTGGAGTGCACTCCGACGGCGCCGTAGTCGATCCAGAGGTCGTGACCGCACAGGGCGATCCGCTCCCCCGGCCGCAGTCGCGCTGTGAGCACCTCGATCGCATCGGGCCGAGGCTCCGCCTCGAGGAACATCGCGTGCAGCGCCTTGTCTGCCGCGGCGTCCGGGAACGGGTTCTCCGCGAGCGCTCGCGCGAGGTCGTCGTGCGTGCGCAGGATCACCGGGGTGTCCACGCCGAACGCGTCATGGATCAGCCCTCGCACCTCTGCGCACGCGGCCTCCGGATCCGCCGGCGCATCGCAGATGACGTTGCCGCTCGCGATGTAGGTGGTCACGACGCCGAACCCCTCACGAGCGTTCAGGAGCGCCCGCAGCTCGGCCATGGGGACCTTGCCCGTCCCGCCGACGTTCACCGCCCGCAGCAGCAGGGCACAGCGCTGCGCGCTCATGCGTCGCCGTCCACCAGCTCGGCTCCCGCGTGCGCGAGCTCGGCGAGCGCTGCCGAGCTCGTCCGTGCTCTGACACCGGCGACGAGGCGGGTGAGGATGCGCACGTGCACGCCGTGCGCGATCGCATCGGCCGCCGAGGCTCGCACGCAATGATCGGTCGCGATGCCGACCACGTCCGCGGTGACCACGCCGTGCGCGGACAGGATCCCGCCGACGGTCTCCCCGGCCTCGGTCACCCCCTCGAACATCGAATAGGCCGGGCGCCCCTGCCCTTTGCGCACGTGGTGCGTGACGGAGGCCGTGTCGAGCAGCGGGTCGTAGTCGGCACCCGGCGTGTCGGCGACGCAGTGCGCGGGCCAGCTGTCGACGAAGTCTGGGGTGGCGGAGAAGTGGCCGCCGTTGTCGCCCACGGCGTCGTGCCAGTCGCGTGAGGCGACGATCACGTCATAGTCGCCCGCGTGGTCGCGCAGCAGCGCACTGACGCCACGGGCGACCGCGTCACCCCCTTCGACTGCGAGGGCGCCTCCCTCGGTGAAGTCGTTCTGCACGTCGACGATGAGAAGCGCACGGGTCATGCTCCGAGCGTACGCCGGAACGACGAAGCCCCCTCCGAGGAGGGGGCTTCCGTGGAGCCGCTTGTCAGAATCGAACTGACGACCTTTTCATTACGAGTGAAATGCTCTGCCGACTGAGCTAAAGCGGCGCACACCCAGGGGTGCGCATGCGGGCGAACCGCACGATCAACGATCTTACCCTGTCCGCGGGCGTGCCGCGAACCATGCGCGCCCCGGGCGCGGCCCGGTCACGGCGACGACCATCCCGGACCGGCGCTCGCCGGCGGACCGGCGCTCGCCGGCCGGGCTGGACCCGCGCCGCCCGGGCCGAACGGGCTATTCGCAGCGGATCCCTGCCTTGTCCGGCACCGTGCCGTCGACGAAGTAGGCGTCCACGGCGTCGTCCACGCAGGAATTTCCCTTGTTGTAGCCGGTGTGGCCCTCGCCGACGCGGGTGATGAGGATCCCGCCCTCGAGCTGCTTCGCGAGCGACTCGGCCCACGCGTACGGCGTGGCGGGATCGTTGGTGGTGCCGATGACGAGGATCGGACCGGACCCGGCGGCGGTGATCTCGCCGCGCTTGCCGGTGGGCGGGTACGGCCACTGCTCGCACGGGTCGGGGCTGTCCCAGTACGGGGCGATCGTCGGCGCCTCGGCCTTGATCTTGGCGTCGGACGCCGCCTTGGCCGCCGCGTCGTCCTCCAGGGGGTAGTCCATGCAGTTGTACGCCCGGAACGCCTCGGTCGAGTTGTCGGTGTATCTCCCGTTCTCGCGGTTGTTGTAGAAGTCCGCGAGCTGGAAGGCCACGGACGGGTCGCCCTTGAGCACCGCCGTGAGCGACTGGGTCAGGTACGACCAGCTGTCCTGCGAGTACAGGGCCGACACGATCGAGGTCATCAGCGTGTCGGCACCCAGCATGCGTCCGTCCGCATTCTTCTGCGGCGATCGGTCGACGCTCGCCAGCAGCGCGCTGAGGTCGCTCATGGCTTCGTCGACCGTCCCCTGGAACGGGCACTTCTTGCTCTTCAGGCAGTCGGCCATGTAGGCGCGCAGCGCCGACTCGAACCCGATCGCCTGCGTCGTGCTGACGTCGAGGTTCGAGACGGCCGGATCCAGCGCGCCGTCGAGCACCAGATGCCCGACCCGGTCGGGGTACAGCTGGGCGTAGGTCGCGCCGAGGAACGTGCCGTAGGAGTACCCGAGGTAGTTCAGCTTCTTGTCGCCCAGCACACCGCGCAGCAGATCCATGTCGCGCGCAGCGTTCACGGTCGTGATGTACGGCAGGATCCCCTTGCTGTTCTTCGCGCAGGCGTCGGCGAAGTCCTTGTTCGCCGTCTTCTGCGCCGCGGTCCACTCATCGCTGCCGCGGACACCGGAGCGGATCGAATAGAGGTAGTCGTCCATCTGCGCGGTGTCGAGGCACTTCACAGCCGTCGAGGATCCGACTCCGCGGGGATCGAAGCCGATGATGTCGTAGTTCTTGATCAGCGTGGGGCTGACCGCGAAGCTCAGGCTGGACGTGATCAGCTGAAGACCGCTCGCCCCCGGCCCACCCGGGTTGGTCAGCAGGGATCCTTTGGACGTGCCGGTGGCGCGGTGCCGCACCACGGCGAGATCGAGGGAGCCGGCGCCCGGGTTCTCCCAGTCGAGCGGCGCCTTCACCGTGGTGCAGTCCATGCCGCCGCCGCAGCCCGACCAGGTGAGCTTCTGCCCGTAGAACGGCTCGAGGTCGGCGGCGACCCCGGACGTGTCGGGCTTCGCCGTCGGACCCGCCGACGAGGATTCGGCGGGGATCATCGAGTACAGGCAGCCGCTGAGCGCCAGCGCGGCGACGACGAGACCCGCCACGACCGCACCCAGGCGACGAAGACGCGCCCCGGCTCCGGCATCGTGGCGGCGCAGCGGCCAGGGGGCAGGCGTGTTCATGGTCTCCTCCCGCTCGTGACGGTCACGAGCAAGCTCTCCAGCGCGAGCGCGGGGGCGACGTTGCGCTCCAGTGCTTCCCTGGTCTCGGCGAGATGGTCCAGCACGATCAGGGTGCGTTCCGGCTGCCACGCGGCGGCGAGGGCGGCGAGCTCGGGGGCGAGCTCCGCGTTGATGAGCACGTCGTCGCGGCCGAACTGCAGCATCACCACGTCCCGGAACAGCGACTGCAGATCGGTGAGCACGCGGTCGAGTCCGTCGCGCACGCTGCGCTTGGCCCGCTGCTTCTGTTCGTCCTCCAGGGCGTTGATCTGCGATCGCACGGCGGGCGGCACGGCCTGCCCCTCGGCGATGCCCACCGTGTGCAGCAGCGCGCGGCGCTCGGCCTCGTCCCGCTCGGCGGTGAGGGCCTTCGCGTCGTCCGTGGCCGCGTTCACGATCTGCCCGGCGACCTCGACGGCGTCGCTGACGCCGCGCGCGCCCAGCACGGCGCGCAGCGTCTGCTCACGGCGCGCACGAGCGGCGTCGTCGGTGGCGAGACGCTGCGCCATGCCGATGTGCCGCTGCGCGTGGCGCGCGGCCTGCTCGGCGAGGGCCGGATCGGCGCCGGTGCGGCGCACGATGAGCTCCGCCACCGACGCCACGTCCGGTTCGCGCAGCCGCAGCGACCGCACGCGGGAGCGGATCGTAGGCAGCAGATCCGCTTCGCTCGGCGCGCACAGGATCCAGACCGTCTGCTCGGGCGGCTCCTCGAGCGCCTTCAGCAGCACGTTCGAGGTGCGCTCGGTCATGCGGTCCGCGTCCTCGACGACGATCACGCGATAGCGCCCGCTGGACGGGCCGAAGTACGACCGCTCGACGAGCGCACGGGCCTCGGCGATCGAGATGATCACCTTCTCCGTGCGGAGCACCGTCACGTCGGGGTGGGTGCCGGCGAGCACTTGGCGCATCGTCTGCTCGTCGTCCGGTCCCCCCGCGATCAGCGACGCGGCGAAGGCCGTGGCGAGCGTCGACCGGCCGGATCCGGGCGGGCCGGTGATCAGCCAGGCGTGCGACATCGCCGCCGGATCTGCCACGGCGCCCCGCAGCGTCTCGACGGCCGCGTCCTGCCCCCACACGTCCGTCCACGGAAAGGGGGCGAGAACGGTGGCCGGCATGCGGTCAAGCCTATGCGGTGCACCCGACAACGACGGCGTGGATCACGTCCCTCCCGGCACGAACTCGTTCATTGGTCGCGAATTGCCGCTATCCACCCCTCAGAACGGCGATTCGCGACCAGTGAACGCGGGATCGGTGAGCGGGAGGATCAGCGCGAACGAGGGGACGCCGGGCGGAAGGTCAGAGCATCGGCGCGACGCGCGCGCGCACCGCGTCCGCGATCGCGCCCGGGGCCTGTGCGGCGTCGACGATGACGAAGCGCTCCGGCTCGGCCTCGGCGAGGGCGAGGAAGGATTCGCGCACACGCTGGTGGAACTCCTCCCGCTCGGCCTCGAGCCGGTCGAACGGCTTCTCCGCCGAGTCCAGCCGGCGCCGCGCGGCAGCCGGATCGAGGTCGAGCAGCACGGTGAGATCGGGCAGTGCGCCCTCGGCGCCCCACAGGGACAGACCGCGCACCTCGCCCGCGTCGAGCACCCGCCCGGCGCCCTGATACGCCACGGAGGAGTCGAGGTAGCGGTCCTGGATCACGACCTCACCGCGATCGAGCGCGGGGCGCACGACCGTGGCGACGTGGTGGGCGCGGTCGGCGGCGTACAGCAGCGCCTCCGCCCGGGGGGCGATGTCACCGCGGTGGTGCAGCACGATGTCCCGGATGAGCACGCCGACCTCGGATCCGCCCGGCTCGCGGGTGCGCAGGGTCTTCCAGCCCTGACCGCGCAGCCACTCCTCCAGCAGCGCGGCCTGCGTGGTCTTGCCCGAGCCGTCGCCGCCCTCGAGGGTGATCCAGAGCCCGCGGTCCGCGTTCATGCGCCGGCCTGCGTCACGTCGATCCGCTCCGCTCACTCCGCACGTCGCTTCGCCGCGTTGGCGGCCCGGGTGGCGGCGGCCTTCTTCGCCGCGGCGGAGCGGGCCGCGGCCCTCTCGGCATCCGTCGGCGCCTTCTTGGCGGGGGCCTTCGCCGCGGCGGTCTTGGCCGGGGCCTTCGTCGCGGTGGCCGTCTTCTTCGCGGCCGCTGCGCGTGCGCCGCGCTTGGGCGCCGGGCCCTTCGCACGCTTGTCCGCCAGCATCTGCACCGCGATCTCGAAGGTGATGTCCTGCACCTGCTGGCCGCGCGGGATCGTCACATTGGTCTCGCCATCGGTGACATACGCGCCGAACCGGCCGTCGCGGATCCGGATCGGCTTGCCGCTCACAGGATCCGCCTCGAACTCGGCGAGCGCGCTGGACGCACGCCGGGCGCCGTACTTGGGCTGCGCGTAGACCGCCAGCGCCTGCTCGAGCGTGATGTCGAAGATCTGCTGCTCGCTCTCCAGCGAACGCGAGTCGGCGCCCTTCTTCAGGTAGGGACCGAAGCGGCCGTTCTGCGCCGTGATCTCCTCGTCGGTCGCCGGATCCACTCCGACCACGCGCGGCAGCTCGAGCAGCTTGAGCGCGGTGTCGAGGTCGATCGTGTCGACGGACATGGAGCGGAAAAGCGACGCGGTACGCGGCTTGGGCGCCGCCTCCTTCTTCGCACTCTTGCCGCCCTTCGGTCCCTGAGCCTGTCGAAGGGCGACGACCTCTCCCGTGGCCTCGTCGACCTGATCGTCGTCGGAGACCGGATCGTTCTCCTGGACGTACGGCCCGAAGCGGCCGTCCTTGACGACGACGACCTTGCCGTTGGCGGGGTTCTCGCCGAGCACGCGGTCGCCGGCGACGGGAGCGTCGATGAGCTCCTGCGCCTTCGCCGCGGTGAGCTCGTCGGGAGCGAGGTCCTCCGGCACGTTGACGATGCGCGGCTTGGCGTCGGGGTGCGCCGGGTCGGCGACCTCGAGGTAGGGGCCGTACTTGCCGAAACGGAGCGTGGCCGTGTCGGTGATCCGCGTCGCGTTCAGCGCCCGCGCGTCGATCTCGCCGAGATTGTCGACCACCTGACGCAGGCCGACCTGCGTGTCGGATCCGTAATAGAAGGAGTGCAGCCACTCGATCCGCTTCTGCTCTCCGCGGGCGATCGCGTCGAGGTCATCCTCGAGGGCGGCCGTGAAGTCGTAGTCGATGAGATCGGCGAAATGCTGCTCGAGCAGCCGCACCACGCTGAACGCCATCCACGTCGGCACCAGCGCCTGACCGCGCTTGGTCGCATAGCCGCGGTCGATCACGGTGCCGATGATGCTCGCGAACGTCGACGGCCGGCCGATGCCGTGCTCCTCGAGCGCCTTGACCAGCGACGCCTCGGTGTAGCGGGGCTTCGGGGTGGTGCGGTGCGGCTTGGCCTCGGCGCCCGCGACGCCGAGCACGTCGCCCACGGCGACCGCCGGCAGCGACTGGTTCTCCGCCGCGTCGGCGGCATTGCGGCGCTCGTCCCGGCCCTCCTCGTACGCCTCCAGGAAGCCCTTGAAGGTGTAGACGGTGCCCGAGGCGGTGAACTCCGCGGTGCGGCCATCGGCCTGGACCGCGATCGTGACCGTGGTCGTCTCGTACTTCGCGTCGGACATCTGACTCGCGACGGTGCGCTTCCAGATCAGGTCGTACAGGCGCAGCTCCTCGCGGTCGAGCTGCGAGGACACCGACGCGGGCGTGCGGAACTGCTCCCCGGACGGACGGATCGCCTCGTGCGCCTCCTGCGCGTTCTTGCTCTTGCCCTTGTACACGCGCGGCTTCAGCGGAACGGCCGCATCGCCGTAGAGCGCGACCGCCTGCGATCGGGCCGCCTGCACCGCCTGGGTGCTGAGGGCGACCGAGTCGGTGCGCATATAGGTGATGTAGCCCTTCTCGTAGAGGCGCTGGGCGACGCTCATCGCCTGCTTCGCGCTCATCGAGAGCTTCCGCCCCGCCTCCTGCTGCAGCGTGGAGGTGGTGAAGGGCGCGTAGGGGCTGCGGGTGCCGGGCTTCGCCTCGACCTTCGTGACGCTGCCGGCGCCTGCGGCGTCGACGGCGGCGGCCAGAGCGGCGGCGGCCTTCTCGTCGAGCACGACGACGGCCTTCTTCAGCGTGCCGTCGTCGTCGAAGTCCGTGCCTCGGGCGATCGCGCCGCCGTCCAGGCGGACGAGGCGCACGGTGAACGCGGAGCCCGAGGCGGATGCCGTGGCATCCACATCCCAGTACTCGGCCGACACGAACGCCATGCGCTCGCGCTCCCGGTCCACGATCATGCGCGTGGCGGCGGACTGCACGCGGCCCGCGGAGAGCCCGGACTTCACCTTGTACCAGAGCACCGGCGAGACGTCCCAGCCGTACAGGCGGTCCAGGATCCGGCGGGTCTCCTGCGCATCGACGAGCGCCAGGTCGAGCTCGCGGGTGTTGCCGACGGCGGCCTGGATCGCGTCCTTGGTGATCTCGTGGAAGACCATCCGCTTGACCGGCACCTTCGGCTTCAGCGTCTCCAGCAGGTGCCAGGCGATGGCCTCGCCCTCGCGGTCCTCATCGGTGGCGAGCAGGAGTTCGTCGGCGGTCTTCAAGGCGCGCTTGAGCTCGGCGACCGTCTTGGTCTTGCGGTCCGAGACGACGTAGTAGGGGTCGAAGTCGTGGTCGACGTCGATCGAGTACTTGCCGTACGCCTGCTTGTCCGCCGCGGGGATGTCCTTCTTGTCGGCGAGGTCACGGATGTGACCCACCGAGCTGAGCACCTCGAAGCCGTCGCCGAGATAGCCCTGGATGGACCTCATCTTCGTCGGAGACTCGACGATGACAAGCTTCTTGCCTTGCGCCACGGGTGCGTCCTTTCGGGATCCTGAGCTTGACGAAGGGTCGAAGCACACCATACACACCGCACCGGAGTCGGAGACTCAGCGCGATCATCCGTCGCCCGCAGGAAGTTCGGGTGGTCCTGCACGGGATCCGGCGACGGCCGGGAATCCAGCGTACGCCGCCGAGACGTGCACGATGGCCACGGCGCCCTCGAGACGGCAGTCCTGCAGCACCGCGCCGTGCGCCCGCGCGACCCGGGCGGCGAGGGTGCACGGCTCGTCCGCGACAGCGATCGCGCCGGAGAGCGCGTCCGCCGCAGCGAGCGCGGCGGCGTCGGCCGCAGCTGCCAGGCGCTGCGACGTCGCACCGGCCCCGCCGACCAGGGCCGCCCCGAGCCCGAGGGCCGCGGTGACGGCGATCCCGCCGACCGCGAGCGCGGCGCCGGCCATCACCGGCCCCCGTCCAGCGCGCAGCCCGTCGCCCGGATCGGCACTGCGACCCCGCCCAGGATCCGGGACTCCGCCGAGGCAGTGACGCACACGAGGTCGTCCGTCCTGCGGACCGCGAACCCGGCGGCCGGATCCGCCCGTGCCACCGCCGCACCCGCGCCGCCCGCGTCGTCGCCCCGCCCGAGGATCCGGGCCGCATCGGCGACCGCGTCCTGCAGGGCCACCATGCGCATGCCCGCGCCGAGCGCACCGACACCGAGCAGCACGGTGAGCACGACGGCCGGCAGGGCGACGGCGAGTTCCGCCGTCGCAGACCCGCGCTCCCGGTCGCGACCGGCGCCTGCGGCGCGGGGCCGGGCATGACCGGCGCCTGCGGCGAGGGGTCGGTCGCGACCGGAGCCGCGGTGCGGGCTCCCGAGGGTCATGCGACCGTCAGCGCACGGCGGACGAGATCGGTCAGGATCCCGCGCACCTCGTCGCTGCGCATGATGACGACCAGCAGGCCCGCGAAGGCGACCGCGGCCATCGTCGCGATCGCGTACTCCGCCGTGGCAGCACCGGTCTCGTCGCCGAACAGCCGAGCGGCGCGCCGTCGGGTCAGCGGCGGCAATGCGCGTGCGGGCGACGTCGGCACGGCGGACGGAGCCGCCGGGGCGACGCCCGCACGCACAGGCGGCGACGCGGGTGCGGATTCCGCAAGGGTCTGGTTCATGAGGTTCCTTCTCTCTTCTTCGGGATGACGGCGCCCGGCCGGGCGCCGCGGGACTCAGGCGAACGGCAGCGGCGTGGTGGACAGCACGCTGAGGATGAGGGGCGCGACGCCGAGCAGCATGAACGCCGGCAGCGTGCAGGCTCCGAGCGGCAGCAGCAGACGGGAGCTCAGCCGCGCGGCTCCCGTGCGGCCGGCGGTACGGGCATCACGCCGCGCGCGATCGGCCTCGGCCCGGAGCAGCTCGACCGCGGGCACCCCGGCGGCCGCGGACAGGCGCAGCACGCGGTCGATCGCGTGCTCGTCGTCGGCCGCCACGGCCTCCTCCGCCAGCTCCTGCTCGACCAGGCCGCGGGCGCGCACGATCGCGGTTCCGCCGGTCAGCGCGACGACGAGCAGTTCGGCGCGGATCCCAGGGATCGCGGGTGGTGGAGTGGCACGGCGCACCAGCGTCCGGGTCCACGCCCGCGCGGCCAGCAGCAGCCCCAGCCCCGCGGCGAGGCAGACCCACCCGGCGGGCTGCGTGACGAGCACGGTCACGGTGTCGAAGCCGAGCGCGGTCCCCAGGAGCAGCCCGACCAGCGGCAGCCACAGCATGAGCCGCGCCGTGCCCGCAGGTTCGGCGAGCGCGATCGAGACCTCGTCCCGGATGTCGGCCGCTCCCTCGAGCGCTGCGGCGATCGCGCGCAGCACGTCGCCGAGCGGCGCTCCGACCGTGGCGGCGATGCTCCAGGCGGCGGCGACCGTGCGCCACGCCCCGCCCGCGGCGCGGATCGCCTCGACCAGGGGCCGCCCCACCTCGACATCGGCGAGCACAGCGGAGGCGTCGGCCGAGCCGCCGTCGGCGAGATGCCGCCACGCTGTGACAGGCGCCGCGCCCGCCTGCAGCAGCACGGCGAGGGTGCGCACGGACTCGGCGGTGCGGGTCTCCGCCACGTCGGCTGCTCGTCGCCTCACCACGGACGCACCTCCTCGATGCCGAGGTGCTCGCGGTCCAGCCGCAGCACGCCGACGTGCGCGAGCCGGCGCACCCCGCCCGCGGCGCGGACCAGGTGCAGCACGTACGCGAACGCGCTCACCGCCTGACGCGCGAGCGCCGGCGGATCCATCCCCGCCAGCGCCCCGAGCGCCTCGAGCCGCGCGGGGACGTCGGCGAGCCCGCTCGCATGCAGCGTGCCCGCGCCGCCGTCGTGGCCCGTGTTCAGCGCGGTCAGCAGGTCGCGGATCTCCTCGCCGCGACACTCCCCCACGATCAGCCGGTCCGGCCGCATCCGCAGGGACTCCCGCACGAGCCGCGCCACGGTGATCGCACCGACGCCCTCCAGGTTCGGCTGCCGCGCCTCGAGCGAGACGTGGTGCGGATGCCGCGGACGCAGCTCCGCGACATCCTCGATCGTCACGATCCGCTCCCCCGGCGGCACGTGCGCGAGCATCGCCGCGAGCATCGTGGTCTTGCCCGTGCCGGTGCCGCCGGTGATCAGCACGTTCCGCCTCGTGCGCACCACCTCCTCGAGCCACGCGCGCTGGGCGGCGTCGATCGCGCCCAGCCGACCGAGGTCGTCCAGGTCGGCGGCCCGCACCCGCGGGATGCGCACCGACACCGCGGTGCCGCTGGTCGCCACGGGCGCGAGCACGGCGTGCACTCGGACCCCGGAGGCGAGACGCACGTCCACGCACGGCGCCTGATCGTCGAGATGGCGGCCGCCGAGCGCGACCAGGCGCACCGCGAGCTCGCGGACCTCGCGCTCCGACGCGCTCCACCCCGGCACCGGCTCCATGCCTGCCCCGCGGTCGAGGAAGAGCCCGTCCGCGCCGTTCAGGAACAGATCGGTCACCCGGGGGTCGGCCGCGTGCACGGCCAGCTCGCCGAACGCCGGATCCAGTTCCGGCTGCGGGTCGGCAGCGGCGGATCCGCGCGGGACGATCACGAAGGGCGAGGCCATGTCCTCGACGCTAGGCACCCGCGCCGCGGCACGGGACGGGGTTCGCGCAACCCGTGCGGTACTCCCCGAGAACGCCGGCTGTGCGGAACGTTCCGGCACGCCGTCCGCACGAAGGACCCGGATCCGCACAGGAAGCACCCGCGAGCGAGCGGAGGTGGGCGGCATCCCACGGGGGGAATGGGATGCCGCCCGGCTGCGGGCGGCGTGGGGGGAACGCCGGGGCCGCAGGAAAGCCGGATTCGATTGATCGGCCGTCGGACAGTGTACGACCCAGGAGGCGCCGTACAAAACGGATCCCACTACCGACTTCCGTCGGTAGTGAGAGACGATGGGCACGGCTAGATTCACCGATGTCACGGCTCACGCCGGATCCCCCGCCGCAAAGGAGCGCCCACTCACCATGAGCAGCCAGATCGATCACGTCTTCGACGAGACCCGCGTCTTCCCTCCCTCCCCCGAGTTCGCCGCCGCGGCCGTCGCACAGCCCGAGATCTACGCCGAGGCGGCTGCCGATCGTGAGGCGTTCTGGGCGAAGCAGGCCCGCGAGCTGCACTGGCACACGCCGTTCACCGAGGTGCTGGACTGGTCCACGCCGCCGTTCGCGAAGTGGTTCGCCGACGGCGAGCTCAACGTCGCCTACAACTGCCTCGATCGGCACGTGGAGGCCGGGAACGGCGATCGCGTGGCGTTGCTGTGGGAGGGCGAGCCCGGCGACGAGCGGCAGATCACCTACGCCGAGCTTACGGACGAGGTCAAGCGCCTCGCGAACGTGCTCGAGGACCTCGGCGTCGGTCACGGCGACCGCGTGGCGATCTACCTGCCGATGATCCCCGAGGCGGTGGCCTCGATGCTCGCCGTCGCGCGCATCGGCGCGATCCACTCCGTCGTCTTCGGCGGCTTCAGCGCCGACAGCCTGCGCTCGCGCATCGACGACGCCGGGGCGAAGCTGGTCATCACCGCCGACGGCGGCTATCGCAAGGGCAAGGCGTCCGCGCTGAAGCCCACGGTCGACCAGGCCCTCGCCGATCGCGGATCCGGCGAGCAGAACACGGTCGAGCACGTGATCGTCGTCAAGCGCTGCGAGAACGAGATCGACTGGGACGACGAGCGCGACCTCTGGTACCACGACGTCGTGGGCGCGGCCTCGAACGCGCACGACGCGCAGGCGTTCCCCGCCGAGAACCCGCTGTTCATCCTCTACACCTCGGGCACCACCGGGAAGCCCAAGGGCATCCTGCACACCACGGGCGGCTACCTCACCCAGGCGTCGTACACACACCGCGTCGTCTTCGACCTGAAGCCCGAGACGGACGTCTACTGGTGCACCGCCGACATCGGCTGGGTCACCGGCCACTCCTACGTGACCTACGGGCCGCTCGCGAACGGCGCCACCCAGGTCATGTACGAGGGCACCCCGGAGACCCCGCAGCAGGGTCGCTGGTGGGACATCATCCAGAAGTACGGCGTCACCATCCTCTACACCGCGCCCACCGCGATCCGCTCCTTCATGAAGCTGGGCCGTGAGATCCCGAACCGGTACGACCTGACCTCCCTGCGCCTGCTCGGATCCGTCGGCGAGCCGATCAACCCCGAGGCGTGGATCTGGTACCGCGATGTCATCGGCGCCGGCCGCACCCCGATCGTGGACACCTGGTGGCAGACCGAGACCGGCGCCATCATGGTCTCCCCGCTTCCCGGCATCACGGCCACCAAGCCGGGCTCGGCGCAGGTGCCGCTGCCCGGCATCTCGATCGATGTGGTCGACGACGACGGCGTGTCCGTGGGAGTCGGAGGCGGCGGACTGCTGGCGATCACCGAGCCGTGGCCGAGCATGCTGCGCGGCATCTGGGGAGACCCGGAGCGGTTCACCGAGACCTACTGGGAGAAGTTCGAGAAGCAGGGCTACTACTTCGCCGGTGACGGCGCGCGCTTCGACGAGGACGGCGACCTGTGGCTGCTGGGCCGCGTCGACGACGTGATGAACGTGTCCGGCCACCGCCTCTCGACCGCCGAGATCGAGTCGGCACTCGTCGCGCACGAGGCCACCGCCGAGGCCGCCGTGGTGGGCGCCTCCGACGAGACCACGGGGCAGGCGGTCGTCGCCTTCGTGATCATCAAGGAGAGCTACCTCAAGGCGCACGCCCCCGAAGGACTCGCGCAGCTGCTGCGCGGCTGGGTCGGCGAGCAGATCGGCCCGATCGCCCGCCCGCGCGACGTCTACATCGTCGGCGAGCTGCCGAAGACCCGCTCCGGCAAGATCATGCGCCGCCTGCTGCGCGACGTCGCCGAGGGCCGCGAGGTCGGCGACACCACGACGCTGGCCGACACGGCCGTGATGAGCGTGATCTCGGCGCAGGTCAAGTAGGGATCAGGATCCCCTCGGGTTCGTCGAGCGAGCCCTCACCCCGAGGTTGAGCGAGGACGAGCGCAGCGACCCCGAGCCGAACATCCCCCCGGGGTCGACGAGTGAGCCCTCACCCCGGGGTCGTTGAGCGAGGACGAGCGCAGCGAGACCGAGACGAAACGCGGTGCTCTTACGAGGTGCTGTTTCGTCTCGCTGTTCCTTCGTCGCCGCTCGCCCACGCCCCCCGGAACGAGCCTGTCAGCCGAGGGTGAAGACGACCTCGACCTCGACCGGGCTGTCCAGCGGAAGCACGGCCACGCCCACGGCGGCGCGCACGTGCTTGCCTGCGTCGCCGAAGATCTCGCCGAGCACCTCGCTCGCGCCGTTGATCACGCCGGGCTGACCGGAGAACGCGGGATCGGAGGCGACGAAGCCGCCGACCCGCAGCACGCCGCCCAGGCGGTCCACGCCGCCGGCCGCGTCGGCCGCCGCGGCGATCGCATTCAGCGCGCACACACGCGCGAGGCCCTTGGCGTCCTCCGCCGGGACCTCTGCACCGACCTTGCCGGTCGTGGGGAGGGATCCGGCCACGAACGGCAGCTGGCCGGACGTGTAGACGAGCCCCGCGTGCACACGCGCGGGCACGTAGGCGGCGACCGGGGCCGCGACGGACGGCAGCTCGATGCCGAGCTCGGCGAGGCGGACGCTGATGGTCATGCTTGTTCTCCCTCGAACTGGCGCGCGGCCTCTGCCGCCGCGGAAAGACCGGTGTTGGCGGCAGTGTCGCCGCCGACCGGACGCTTGAAGTAGGCGACGAGCCCGCCCTCGGGCCCGGTGACGACCTGCACCAGTTCCCAGCCCTGCTTGCCCCAGTTGTTGAGGATCGCGGCGGTGTTGTGGATCAGCAGCGGCGTGGTCAGGTATTCCCACGTGGTCATGGCTCTCCCGGAGGGACGGACGCGCTCGGGGCGCGTCAAAGTTTGCGTTCAGGGAACTCCCCTACGATCAAGCGTATGCCTCAGACCAAACGCACGCTCACCGGTGTGCTCAGCGGCCTGGCCGGCCTTGTCGGTCTCAGCGTCGTCGCCGGTGTGCTCGTCACGGCCACGGTCACGCCGGTGTTCGCCGTCACCGGTGCTGCCGCCGCCCAGTCGATCAATCTGTTCGAAGGCCTGCCTTCCAACCTGAAGGTCGACCGGCCCATGCTGCCGACGACGATCTACGCCAAAGACGCCGCGGGCAACGACCAGGTCATGGCACGCTTCTACGACCAGAACCGCGTTCCCGTCGCCTACAACCAGGTGGCGCCGGTGCTGTACGACGCCCTGCTGGCGAGCGAGGACAAGAACTTCTACTCGCACGGCGGCATCGACATCGCGGGAACGATCAAGGCCGTGGTCGGCAACGTGACCGGATCCGCGACGAACGGCGGATCCTCCATCAGCCAGCAATACGTGAAGAACGTCCTGCTGCAGGAGTGCGAGAAGGGCGTTCCCCTCGGAGACAAGGACCGCGACGCCAAGCTCAACAAGTGCTGGGAGGATGCGGCTGCGACGGTCGGCAGTTCCGGAATCGCGCGCAAGCTGCAGGAGATCCGCTACGCCACCGCGATCGAGAAGCAGTACTCCAAGCAGGACATCCTCATCGGCTACCTGAACCTGGTGAACTTCGGCGGCACGGTCTACGGCATCGAGGCCGCGGCGCAGCGCTATTTCAGCGTCTCGGCCTCGCAGCTGAACGCCGTCCAGGCCGCAACCCTCGTCGGCATGGTCCAGAATCCGAACGCGTTCCGCATCGACATGCCCGGAGGCACGTACGGCTGCGACAAGGACGGCAAGAACTGCAAGAACTCGCAAGCCGACGGCTATAAGGACACTCTCACGCGCCGGAACTACGTGCTCAGCCGCATGGAGGTGCTCGGCAAGATCACCAAGGCGGAATACGAAGCCGACAAGGCGCAGCCGATCACCCCGGCGATCAAGACCCCCTCCTCGGGCTGCGGCGATGCCGGCGGCAACGCCTACTTCTGCCAGTACGTGAAGTCGACGCTGGAGAATGACGCTTCGCTCGATTCGGTGCTCGGCCCGGTGAAGGATCGCTCCGACAAGCTCCTGCGCGGCGGCCTGAACGTCTATACGACACTGTCCGCCCCGATGCAGGGCGCGGCACTCCAGGCGATGGCCGACCACACGACACCGACCATTCCCGGAATGGACTTCGGTGCATCGGCTGTCACGGTCGACCCGAAAACGGGAAGGATCCTCGCGCTCGCGCAGAACACCGGCTTCACCGAGGAGCAGTCCGATACGGCGACGAGCGGTCTCACGTCGTATGTGTACTCGGCGGACTCCGCCCATGGAGGTGGCATCGGCTTCTCCGTCGGATCGACCTACAAGATCTTCACCCTCATCGACTGGCTGGAGAAGGGCCACTCGCTGCGCGAGACGGTGAACGGCGCCGTGCAGCGCTACACCATGAAGTGCGGTGATCAGAGGATCCCCATGACCTCGGACGTCGCGAACTTCCAGAACCAGCGCGGCTACACCGCCACCCCCCTGGAGTTCACGCGCCAGTCGCTGAATAGCGGCTTCCTGTCCATGGCCTCCAAGCTCGATCTCTGCGACATCAACGACGTCGCAGCCCGGATGGGGGTTCACACCGGTGACGGGTACCCGGTCAACTCCCACGTCGATGTGCCCTACCCGAACGACCCGAGCGAGATCATGATCCACGGTCCTCAGCCGTTCGACGTGCTCGGGTCCAAGAACATCGCTCCGCTCGACATGGCGTCCGTCTATGCCACGATCGCGAACAACGGCACCCGCTGCACGCCGCACGCGATCGACAAGGTCACGGGACCTGACGGAGCCGAGATCCCGCTGCCGCCGCCGACCTGCACCGAGGTCGTCAAGCCCGATATCGCCGCCGCGACCGCTTACGCGCTGCAGGGCGTCATGGCCAGCGGCGGCACCGGTGCCAACGCCAATCCGGATGACGGCACGCCCCTCATCGGCAAGACGGGCTCGCACAACAACCAGCAGACGATGCTGATGGTGTCATCGACAGCGGCGACCACCGGCATCTGGGTCGGCCAGGCACTCGGCGACGTCGTCATCGATGATTTCGAGACGCAGGGCTACAGCGTGAACAACATCCGATATCCGCTGGGCAGCGAGATCATGGGCGCGGCTGATCGCCTCTTCCCCGGCGAAGCCTTCCCGGATCCGCAGCAGAGCGCGCTCAAGCAGTCGTACACCAACCTGCCCAGCGTGATCGGCATGACCGTCGACCAGGCCACGCAGACTCTCGAGGGCGCCGGCTTCTCGGTCTCGGTGGGGGCACCGGTCTCGAGCAACCTGCCGACCGACCAGGTGGCCCAGCAGGATCCGGGTCCCGGTCAGGTCGTGACCGGCAGCACCATCACGATCTCGCCGAGCAACGGCCAGGGTGCGTCGGTGCCGAACGTGGTCGGCATGACCATGGGCGACGCCGCCAACGCACTCAAACAGGCCGGCTTCCAGGCGGTCAAGGGCACGTGCACGGTGGGCAACGGCGATGATTCCGGCACGGTGTCGGCGACGAACCCGGCCGCGGGAACGTCCGCACCGAAGGGCTCCTCCGTCACGCTGAACTACGTGACGAAGACCTGCAAGGCATGACGGTCCCTCGCACCGCCCGCCCGGCCCTCATCGCACTCGGCGCGGTGGGGGCCACCGGTGTTGCGGCCGCCACGTGGGGCATCGGCATCGAGCGCTACCTGTTCACTCTGCGGCATGCCACGGCGCGGTCGCTGCCGGCGGGATCGCGTCCGATGCGGATCCTGCACGTCTCCGACGCGCACATGGCGCCCTGGCAGCATCGCAAGCAGCAGTGGCTCGCGTCGCTGGCGGAACTGCGCCCCGATCTCGTCGTGAACACCGGCGACAATCTCGGCCATGAGAACGGCCTCGACGGCGTCCGTGCGGCATTCGCGCCATTCGCGGGCGTCCCGGGTGTGTTCGTGCACGGCTCCAACGACAAGTTCGGCCCCTCGCCGCGCAACCCGTTCCGCTACTTCATGGGCCCGTCTGCGCGTTCCATCACGGCACCCAAGCTCGACACGGAGACGATGGACCGCTTCTTCACCGACGAGCTCGGCTGGGTGGATCTGGACAACACCGCCGCGACGCTCCAGGTCGCCGGATCCCGCGTGGATCTGTTCGGCGTCGACGACGCCCACCGCGCGTGGGACGAGCTGGATGCGCTGCCCCCGGCGATCGACGCCCTCGGACCCCGCGGCACCGACGTGCCCGTGCTGGGCGTCACGCACGCCCCGTACCAGCGCGTGCTGAACGCGTTCACCGACCTGGGCGCGGACGCGATCCTCGGCGGCCACACCCACGGCGGTCAAGTGTGCATCCCCGGCTTCGGGGCGATCGTGGCGAACTGCGACATCCCTCTGAAGCAGGCCAAGGGCCTCAGCACCTGGACCCATGCGGGCCGCACGGTGCCGCTGAACGTGAGCGCCGGCTGCGGCCACTCCATCTACGCCCCGATCCGCTTCGCCTGCCGCCCCGAGGCGACCCTGCTGACACTGCTGCCCCGAGGCTGAGCCGACATCGCAGCGCCGCAGGTTCGGGGGTGGGGGATCTCCGCCCCCGAACCTTTCGGCGCCGCCTTCGCTCAGACGCAGTCGCTCGGCGACGTGATCAGACCTGACTCGACCACCGTGGGCTGAACGACCACGTTCCAGTCGGCGTCCACCCATGGATACAGGACCTGCATCCGGAAGGCCGAGGAACTGCCGAGCGCTGCGTCCACGACCCAGATCGAGGCCGCCACGGGCACCGTGATGAGGCCGTTGCACGCGGAGGACGCCGTGAACGCCGGACCGCAGTTTGTTCTGCGAGCCGTCGTTCGTCCAGACGCTGAAGGCGTCGTGCTCGTGCTCGTGCTCGTGCTCGTGCTCGTGCTCGTGCTCGTGCTCGTGCTCCAGGTTGCCGGAACCGCACTGCCGTCGACCCATCGTTTTCTGTATGCGAATGATTCCCCTGGTGATATCCCGTCGCGCGCCGCATCCCGGTGCCCGCGCGCGATCTCTTACCCAGACCCGCTCGTGCCGGAAGTGACGCCGCCCGCCCATGTCCGTTCAGGACACGAGGACCCTCGTGCGCCACGCGCGGGTTCCACCTCGATTCGGCCCCGAGCTCGTTTCCGTATAGACTTGAACGGTTGCCACGGGGTGTGGCGCAGCTTGGTAGCGCGCTTCGTTCGGGACGAAGAGGCCGCAGGTTCAAATCCTGTCACCCCGACCGATGCGAAAGGGACCGACCCACAGGGTCGGTCCCTTTCGCATCGTCTCGGTAGGTCAGACGGGCCCTCAGCGCAGCGGCTCCGTGCGTCGCGGCCCAACGTCGAGCGCACGAAGTGCCGCTCGAATCCGCCTCTCCTCGAACGCCCTCTCTCCCGCCTTCCCCCACCCCAGCACTCCTTCCCCGCCAGCTCCCGTATCCTGGAAGCGCTATGACGACGCCCCGCCTGGTCGCCTTCGACCTCGACGACACCCTCGCCCCCTCCAAGGCCGCGATCGACCCGCGCATCGCCGACCTCCTCCTCGCCCTCGCGAACCGGGTCGAGGTCGCGATCATCTCCGGCGGCAACGAGGAGCAGTTCCGCACCCAGGTCATCGCCCGGCTAGGCGACGCCGACCCGCGGCTCCTGCAGCACGTCCACCTACTGCCCACGTGCGGCACCCGCTACCTCCGCTATGACGGATCCGGGTTCTCCCTCGTCTATGCCCGCGACCTGAGCGATCAGCAGAAGACGGCCGCCCTCGCCGCGCTCGAGGAGGAGGCCCGCCGGCTCGAGCTCTGGGAGAGCGAGACGTGGGGTCCGATCCTGGAGGACCGCGGCTCGCAGATCACCTTCTCCGCGCTCGGGCAGAAGGCGCCTCACGATGCGAAGAAGGCCTGGGACCCGGACGGATCCCGCCGCGCGGCTCTGCGCGATGCGGTCGCGCCGCGCGTTCCGGATCTCGAGGTGCGCTCGGGCGGATCCACCTCGATCGACATCACCCGCGCCGGCATCGACAAGGCCTACGGCATGACCGAGCTCGCCGAGCGCACCGGCATCCCCTTCGCCCAGATGCTCTTCTACGGCGACCGTCTCGACGAGGGCGGCAACGACTACCCCGTCAAGGCCCTCGGCGTGCCCAGTGTGGCCGTCGACGGCTGGGAGGACACCGCAGACCACCTCGACGCCCTGCTGCCGATGCTGGACGCCGCAGACGCGCCCACAGCCGCACAGGCACGCTGAACCTCAGCAAACGGGGCGTCACCCGCGCATCTGATACCTCAGGAGAGCGTCAGGATCCGCTCCGCGTAGCGTTCGACGGACGCGGTGGCGGCCGGCTCCACGGGCCGGTTGAGGTATCCGTGCGTCGTGCCCGGCTCGGTCGAGACATCGACAGGGATCCCCGCCGCCGCGAGAGTGCGCGCGAACACCTCGCCGGAGACGCGCAGCTCGTCGACCTCGGCGTTGATCATGATCACCGGCGGGTAGCCGACCAGCTCGGCCGCGGTGGCGAGACCGGGTGCCGCCGACGGCGTCGCCTGCTCCACCGGGCCCCCGAGGTAGTTCTCGTACATCGCACGAACGGCCTCGGGGCCGAACCGATCCGCATCCGGATCCGCATCGAGAGCGGCCCGAAGCTCCGCATCGGGCGCGGGCTGCACCGCCAGCAGCGTCGGATACGCCAGCACGGCGAGCGCCGGAACCGGGACACCCGCACTGGCACCTGCACCTGCACCTGCACCGGACGACAGCCGCAGCGTCGCCGATGCGGCGAGGTTCCCGCCCGCGCTGGTGCCCCCGAGCGCCCAGGGCCCGGCGGCGAGCCCGGAGCCCGCGGCCCACGCGAACGCCGCCACGACATCGTCCACGGGCACCGGGTGGTGCACGCCGCTCAAGCCCGGCCGCGCCGTTCCATCCGCAAACGGCGGCGCCAGCCGGTAGTCCACCGAGACGACGGCGATGCCGCGCTCCGCGAAGGAGCGCGACACCCAGTCCGCCTCGGGCATGTCCAGGTCACCCGCGACGAACCCGCCGCCGTGCAGCCAGACCAGACCGGGACCAGCGGGGGCGGAGGGGCGGTAGATCCGCACCGGGATCGCCCCGTGCGAGCCGTCGATCCGCCGATCCTCGACGTCGACCGCGCCGGAGACGCCGGAGGTCATCGCGCTGCGACGTCCGCCGCGCTCCGGTGCACGGGCACCATGCGCGTCAGCTGGGTGACGTGGCGGGGCTCCAGCTCCGCGAGCGACGAGACGCCCAGCAGTCGCATGGTGCGCTCGATCTCGGTGCGCAGGATCGCGATCGTGCGGTCGACGCCGCGCCGGCCGCCGGCCATGAGGCCGTACAGATAGGCGCGTCCGATGAGGGTGAAGTCGGCGCCGAGGGCGACCGAGGCGACGATGTCGGCGCCGTTCATGATCCCGGTGTCGACCATGACCGTGAAGTCGTCGCCGACCGCCTTGCGCACCTCCGGCAGCAGGTGGAAGGGAATGGGCGCGCGGTCGAGCTGGCGGCCGCCGTGGTTGGAGAGCACCACGCCGTCCACGCCGTGCGTGTCCTTCAGCCGCACCGCGTCGTCGACCGTCTGCACGCCCTTGACGAGGAGCTTGCCCGGCCAGATGTCGCGGATCACGGCGAGGTCGTCGTAGCTGATGGTCGGATCCATCGCCGCGTTCAGCAGGTCTCCGACCGTGCCGCCGGTGCTGGACAGCGACGCGAACTCCAGCTTCGGCGTGGTGAGGAAGTCGATCCACCACCACGGCCGCGGGATCGCGTTGATGATCGTGCCGAGGGTGAGCTGCGGCGGGATCGAGAAGCCGTTGCGCTTGTCCCGCAGGCGGGCGCCGGCGACGGGGGTGTCGACGGTGAACATGAGCGTGTCGAAGCCGGCTTCGGCCGCGCGACGGGCAAGGCCGTAGGAGATCTCGCGGTCGCGCATGACATACAGCTGGAACCAGTTGCGGCCCGCGGGGTTCGTCTTCTTCACCTCCTCGATCGAGGTGGTGCCGAGCGTGGAGAGGGTGAACGGGATCCCCGCGGCCGCCGCCGCGCCGGCCCCGGCATACTCGCCCTCGGTCTGCATGAGGCGCGTGAATCCGGTCGGCGCGATGCCGAACGGCAGCGTGCTCGGCCCGCCCAGGATCGTCGTGGACGTGTCCAGTTCGGGGGCGGGCGCGAGGATTCCCGGGTGGAACTCGACATCCTCGAACGCCTGCCGGGCGCGCGTCAGCGACAGCTCGCCCTCGGCGGCGCCATCGGTGTAGTCGAACGCGGCCTTGGGCGTGCGGCGCTTCGCGACCGTGCGCAGATCCGAGATCGTCAGTGCGCCTTCGAGGCGGCGCTTCGTGCCGTCGAGCTCGGGAGCCTTGAACTTCATCAGCTCGAAGATCTCGGCGGGGTTGGGGAGCTGGCGCTGAATCATGGGGGTCCTTCCGGTCAGGAGTGCAGATCGCCCTCGGGGGCGGGGTCGGGGTCGGTTGAGGAGTAGTAGCCGGCGATGTGGTCATGCACGAGCGCGGCCGCCGTCTCGGCACGGCCCTCGTCGATCGCGCGGACGATGTCCCGGTGCTCGGCACGGAGCCGGTCCGTCATGTCCGGCCAGTTCTCGATGCGTGCGGATCCAGCCAGCACATACGACTCGATGCTGTCGCGCAGGCCGGTCATCATCGCCGCGACCACGGCGTTGCCGCTCGCCTCGGCCAGGGCCAGATGCAGCCGGCCGTCGAGGGCGAGGAATTCGGCGGCGCTCAGATCCGCGTCCATGGCGTCGAGGATCCGGTGCGCCTCCGCCAGATCACGCCCCTCCTGCGCAGCGAGGGCGGCCGCGACCGCCTGCTCCAGGATGAGGCGGGTGCTGACGACGTCCGCGATCGGGAAGCCCTGAGCCGCGACCTGCAGCCGCAGCAGCGCGGAGAGTCCTCCCCCGGGCGCGGCGATCACGATCGCGCCCGCCAGCGGGCCGGATCCGGTGGACGTGCGGATGAGCCCCATCACCTCGAGCACGCGGATCGCCTCGCGCACGCTGGAGCGACCCACACCGAGCTCCGCCGCGAGATCGCGCTCGCTGGGCAGGCGATCACCGGGCCCGAGGTCGCCGTCGAGGAGGCGCTGTTCGACGTGCTGCAGCACCGTGCGCCAGGTGCGCGCGGGGGCATCGCTGCGGTCGAACATCCGTCCTCCTGTGGTCTGACCACAGCATAGGGCGTGTGGTCAGACCACGCAACCCCGAGTTCCTCGACCGAGTCGTCCCTGTCAGCGCACACCATGGGGTGCGCTGACAGGGACGACTCGGCAGTAGCGAGGGCACGAGAAGGGAGAGCAGTGGCGGAGCGCCCTTCGTCTCGCGGAGACCCGCACTGAGCGAGCGCAGCGAGTCGAAGTGTCGCTCAACGACCGGTCCATGGACGGTCCATCTGGCGGAGCGTCAGCCCAGGCGACCGCCGGACTCCTGCAGGTAGCAGTGGCCGCAGAGCGACTCGTAGGTGGTGACGAGCCGGCCGCCCGCGCCGTCGATCGCGACCTGGTCGCCGTCGAACACGAAGCGATCCCCGATCCGGCGGCCGTTGAAGACCGCCTTGCGACCGCAGCGACAGATCGTCTTCAGCTCCTCGAGCGTGTGCGCGATCGCCAGCAGCCGGCCGGATCCCGGGAAGGCGTGCGTGAGGAAGTCGTTGCGGATGCCGTACGCGAGCACGGGGATGTCGTCCTCGACCGCGATGCGGAACAGGTCGTCGACCTGGTCCGGCTCGAGGAACTGCGCCTCGTCGACGAGGAGGCACGCGACGTCGTTGCCGGCCCGCCGGATCCGGTCGCGCTCGAGATGGAATCGCGCCCGGGCGCTCTCCCCCGCGCCGATCAGGAAATCGACCTCGCGGGTCATCCCGAGCCGGCTCTCGATCTGCGAGGCGCCCTTGGTGTCGATCGCGGGCTTGGCCAGCAGCACGTGCTGACCGCGCTCCTCGTAGTTGTAGGCGGCCTGCAGCAGCGCCGTGGACTTGCCGGAGTTCATCGCCCCGTAGCGGAAGTACAGCTTGGCCACGGTGCGGAGTCAGCCGGCCACTGCCGGATGACAGATCGAGAGGATGCGAAATTCGACGCCCCGCGGAGACTTTCGCATCAGGCCGTCAGGTCGAGCGTCTTCGCGGTGGCGCCCATCGACGCGCGTGCGTCGGCGGCGGAGTCGTTGAGCTTCTCGCCGAGCGTCGGGATCAGCTCCTGCAGCTTCGGCTCCCACGTCGGGTACTGCTCGGGGAAGCAGCGCTGCAGCACGTCGAGCATGACCGGGACGGCCGTGGACGCTCCCGGAGAGGCGCCCAGCAGGCCCGCGATCGTGCCGTCGGCGGCCGCGACCACCTCGGTGCCGAACTGCAGCTTGCCGCCCTTCATCACCTGTGCGCGCTGACCGGCCTGCAGCAGTTCCCAGTCGCCGTCCTGAGCGGTGGGCATGAACTCGCGGAGGGTCGCGACCTTCTTGCGGTGCGTCTTGAGCAGCTCGCCGACCAGGTACTTGATGAGATCGAAGTTCGTGAACGCCACCGTGAGCATGCTGCCCAGGTTGTGCGGGCGCACCTGGGCGACGATGTCGAGCATGCCGCCCTGTTTGAGGAACTTCGGGCTGAACGTGGCGAACGGGCCGAACAGCAGACTCGTCTCGCCGTCCACGACGCGGGTGTCGAGGTGCGGCACCGACATCGGCGGAGCGCCCACGGGGGCCTGCGAGTAGACCTTGGCCTGGTGCTTCGCGACGATCGCGGGGTTCGAGGTCTTCAGCCACTGCCCGCCGATCGGGAAGCAGCCGTAGCCCTTGATCTCGGAGATGCCGGATCCCTGCAGCAGCTTGAGCGCCCAGCCGCCGGCGCCCACGAACACGAAACGCGCGTTGACCGAGCCGGGGGTGCGCCCGACGACGTTGCGGTATCGGACGTCCCAGGTGCCGTCCTTGCGCTGCGAGAGCTTGCGGACCTCGTGGTTGCGCAGCAGCGTGAAGCGGTCGTCCTCGGTGAGGTGGTCGAAGAGCTGACGGGTGAGGGATCCGAAGTCCACGTCGGTGCCGCTGGGCACGCGGGTCGCGGCGAAGGGCTCGCCCTTGCGGCGCTTCTCCATGAGCAGCGGCGCCCACTGGTTGATGACGCGGGAGTCCTCGCTGAACTCGACGCCTGCGAACAGCGGCTGCTCCTTGAGCACCTCGTAGCGGTGGCGCAGGTAGTCGACGTCCTTCTGCCCGCGCACGAACGTCATGTGCGGCGTGGAGTTGATGAAGGTGGCGGGCGCGTCGAGCACGCCGCGATCGACGAGCGTCGACCACAGCTGTCGGCTGAGCTGGAACTGCTCGTTGATGCCGATCGCCTTCGCGGGGTCGAGCGAGCCGTCCTTGCCTTCGGGCATGTAGTTCAGCTCGCACAGCGCCGCGTGGCCCGTGCCCGCGTTGTTCCACGCGTTCGAGCTCTCCTCCGCGACGTCGCTCAGCCGCTCGAAGGCCACGACCTTCCAGTCGGGCTGCAGCTCGCGGAGCAGGGTTCCGAGGGTGGCGCTCATGATGCCACCGCCGATGAGGACGACGTCGACGGATTCAGTCACTCGATCAGTCTAGTTGTCAGCGAGAGACGAGTTATTCGCCGTGGTGGCCATCCGGCGGCGGACCTTCGCCACGGTGGACAGCAGGCCCCGAGGTGCTCGGATCCGACTCCGGGGTCACGAGGTGTTTCAGGCGACGAGACGCGCCGCGACGAGCTCGGCGACCTGGACCGCGTTCAGCGCGGCGCCCTTGCGCAGGTTGTCGTTGCTGATGAACAGCACGAGGCCCTTGCCCTCGGGGGCCGACTGGTCGGCGCGGATCCGGCCGACGTAGCTCGGATCCTTGCCCGCGGCGTACAGCGGCGTCGGCACCTCCTCGACCACGACGCCGGGTGCGGCGGCGAGCACCTCGTAGGCGCGCTCCGGGGTGATGTCGCCCGCGAACTCGGCATTGATCGACAGCGAGTGCCCGGTGAAGACCGGCACGCGCACGCAGGTGCCCGCGACCCGCAGATCGGGAAGGCCCAGGATCTTACGGCTCTCGTTGCGGAGCTTCTTCTCCTCGTCGGTCTCGTTGAGACCGTCGTCGACGACGGATCCGGCGAGCGGGATGACGTCGAACGCGATCGGCGCGACGTACTTCTCCGGCTGCGGGAAGTCGAGCGAGGATCCGTCGTGCACGAGCTTCAGGGTGTCGCCCTGGGCGAGCACGCCCTCGACCTGGCCGAGCAGCTCCTGCGCCCCGGCGAGACCGGATCCGCTCACCGCCTGGTAGGTGCTCACGATCAGGCGCTCGAGTCCGGCCTCGGCGTGCAGCGCCTTCAGCACGGGCATCGCGGCCATCGTGGTGCAGTTGGGGTTCGCGATGATGCCCTTGGGGGTGTCCGCGATCGCCTCGGGGTTGACCTCGCTGACCACGAGCGGCACCTCGGGGTCCATCCGCCAGGCGCTGGAGTTGTCCACCACGACGGCACCGGCCGCGGCGAAGCGGGGCGCGTAGGCGCGGCTCGCCGTGGCGCCCGCGGAGAACAGCGCGATCTCGACGCCGGCCGGATCCGCGGTCTCGACGTCCTCCACGATAACCGGCGTGCCGCCGAAGTCGATCGCGGTGCCGGCGGAGCGGGCCGAGGCGAACAGGCGCAGCTCGCGGATCGGGAAAGAGCGCTCCGCGAGGATGTCGCGCATGACGGTGCCCACCTGGCCGGTGGCGCCGACGATGGCGACGGAGAATCCTGAATCGGAGATGCGGGTCATTTCGGTTCCTTGGCGTCGAGCGGTGAGGCGTGCGAGGCGAAGGCGCGGCCGCCGGGAATGGCGGAGCTTTCCGCGCCTGGCGCCGGTGTCAGGGTTTGGGTGATTCTACCGGGTCTGCGGGATACCATCCCCCGGTAGCCCGCCGCAGAGGACGCTCCCGTCGCAGTTTCTGCCGCTTTCCGACACTCAAAGCGACGTTTTTCGCGACGGGAGCAAGGGGTTCCGACGTGTCAGCGACCGGTGCCGGCGGCGACGACCGCCTCGACCTCGCCGTCCAGGCCGTAGGCGGCGTGCACGACGCGGGCGGCCTCGGCGAGCTCGTCGCCGCGGACGACCACGGAGATGCGGATCTCGGAGGTCGAGATCATCTCCAGGTTCACGCCCGCGGTCGACAGCGCCTCGAAGAGGATCGCGGAGACGCCGGAGTGCGTGCGCATGCCGGCGCCCACGACCGAGAGCTTGCCGATCTGGTCGTCGTGCAGGAGGCTCTCGAAGCCCACGTCGGACTGCTCGGCGGCGAGCGCCTTGAGCGCGGCGGACGCGTCGGACTTCGGCAGCGTGAAGGAGATGTCGGTGCGCCCGGTCGAGGCGGCCGACACGTTCTGCACGATCATGTCGACGTTCGCACCCGACTTGGCGACGATCTTGAAGATCTCCGCGGCCTTGCCGGGCACGTCGGGCACGCCCACGACGGTGACCTTGGCCTGGCTGAGGTCGGTGGCGACACCGGCGACGATCGGCTCTTCCATGACTTCTCCCTTGGATTCGCGGGGGTTCTTCATGCCCTCGCCCAGAACATAGGTGCCCTCGTTCGCCGTGAAGGTCGACCGGGCGTGGATGAGGACGCCATGCCGACGCGCGTACTCGACGGCGCGGATGTACAGCACCTTGGCGCCGTTGGCGGCGAGCTCGAGCATCTCCTCGCTCGACACGTGCGAGAGCTTGTGCGCGAGCGGCACCACGCGGGGGTCCGCGGTGAAGATGCCGTCCACATCGCTGTAGATCTCGCAGACATCGGCGTCGAGCGCGGCGGCCAGCGCGACCGCGGTCGTGTCGGAGCCGCCGCGACCGAGCGTCGTGACGTCCTGTGTGTCGTCGTTGATGCCCTGGAAGCCGGCGACGATGACGATCGCGCCTTCGTCGAGCGCCTCGCGCAGCCGCGTCGGCTCGACGCCGACGATCCGAGCGGATCCGTGCCGGCTGTCCGTCAGCATCCCGGCCTGCGCCCCGGTGTAGGAGCGCGCGTCGAAGCCCATCGAGTGGATCGCCATCGCGAGCAGCGCCATCGAGATGCGCTCCCCGCTGGAGAGCAGCATGTCGAGCTCGCGCGGCGCGGGGATCGGCGCGACCTGGGCCGCGAGGTCGAGCAGCTCATCCGTGGTGTCGCCCATCGCGCTCACGGCCACGACGACGTCGTGCCCGGCGCGGCGGGTGTCGACGATGCGCTTCGCGACGCGCTTGATGCTCTCTGCGTTCGCGACGGACGAGCCGCCGTACTTCTGCACGATGAGGGCCACGGATCACTCCTGGGGGATGCCGGCGCCGGAGTCGGCGCACCATCGGCCATTCTACGAGCGGTGTTCATGCCGGATCCGGTATGTGTCGGCTTCTCGCCGGGGTCGTTGAGCGAGGACGGCGAAGCTGACCGAGACCAAACGCGACGCCCACCGTGAGAACTCGCCTCGCAAGGGCACGGCGTTTCGTCTCGCTCCGGCTGCGCCGGTGCTCGCTCAACGACCCCGGGGACGGGACATCCGGCTGCGCCGGTGCTCGCTCAACCACCCCGGGGACGGGACATCCGGCTGCGCCGGTGCTCGCTCAACGACCCCGGCGAGGCGCTCGTCCCCGAAGGGCGATCTCTGCTCTCGGCCGCAGCCGTCCACCGGTCCCGGCGAACCAGCATCCGATGATCACCAGCGGGAAGCCGATCAACAGCCCGGGCGTGAGAGGCTCGGCCAGCACGATGGCACCGAGGATGATCGCGATCACCGGGTTGACATAGGTGAACAGCGGCGCGCGGACCGGACCGACCTCCTTGATGAGGGCGAAGAACGCCAGGAACGCGATCGCCGTGCAGATCACGCCCAGGGCGATCAACGCGGCGATCGACGGCACGGTCGGCATCCGATGCGGGGTCAGCAGGGCGATCGGCAGATACAGGATCCCGATGAACAGCAGCGCGAGCGTGATCGTGCCGATGGACGGCACGTGGCCGAGCTTGCGCGCGACGATGAACGGCGCCGTCGCGTAGAGCACGGCGACGAGCAGCACCTCCCCCGCTGCGAGGAGGTCGACCTTGCCGCCCGTCAGCCCGGGTCCGGCGACCACGACGCCGACACCGACGAAGCCGACGAGCAGGCCGATGAGCCGCGCCGGTCGCAGCACGCCGCGGTCTCCGCCGCCGAGCGCGATGAGCGCCGCGAACAGGGGAACCGTGGCGACCAGCAGGCCCGTCAGTCCCGACGGCAGGGACTGCTCGGCATGGCCGAGCAGGAAGAATGGCCCTGCCATCTCCACGAGGCCGAAGGCGAGCACCCAGGGCCAGTCCTTCCAGGCCGCCGTGAGCGCGCCGCTGCGGATCGCGAACGGGAGCAGCAGCAGCGCCGCGATGAGGGTGCGCCCCGCCACCATCGCCGGCGGGGAGAAGGACTCCACGACCACGCTGATGAGAAGGTACGGCACGCCCCAGAGCAGGCACATCGCCCCGAAGAGCAGCCAGCCCCGACGGCTGAAGCCGGTTCCGCTCACAGGACGCGCCGGCCCTCGAAGGCGCGGCCGAGCGTCACCTCGTCGGCGTACTCCAGGTCGCCGCCGACCGGCAGGCCCGAGGCCAGCCGTGACACGGTGATCTGCATGCTGGTGAGCAGCCGGCTGAGGTAGCTCGCCGTCGCCTCGCCCTCGAGGTTGGGGTTCGTGGCCAGGATGACCTCCTGCACGGTCCCGTCGGCGAGGCGCGTCATCAGCTGGGCGATGCGCAGATCGTCGGGCCCGACGCCCGCGATCGGGCTGATCGCGCCGCCGAGCACGTGGTAGAGCCCGCGGAACTCCCGGGTGCGCTCGATCGCCGCGACGTCCTTCGCGTCCTCCACCACGCAGATGAGCGCGGTGTTGCGGCGGGGGTCGCGGCAGATCGCGCAGCGCTCCTGCTCCGCGACGTTGCCGCAGATCTCGCAGAACCGCACCCGCTCGCGCACCTCGGTGAGCAGCTCGGAGAGCCGCTTCACGTCGAAGGAGGGCGTCTGCAGGATATGGAACGCGATGCGCTGGGCGGACTTCGGGCCGATGCCCGGCAGGCGGCCGAACTCGTCGATCAGCTCCTGGACGATGCCGTCGTACATCTCGTGATCCTCATGATCGCTCGTTCATCACTGTCGCTGGTCGCACTGCTGCTGTCGCAGGATCCTCATTGGAATCTGGTCTGCGGCTCGTACGGCTCCTCGCGCACGAACCTCGCGCCGAGCACCTGGCGCACCACCGCCTCGCCGTAGCGCTGCACCCCGGGGGCTCCGGAACGCGGAGCCCGGTCGGCGACCACGGGGGCAGGAGCCGGGGGCGTCGCCCGCGGTGCCGGATCCGGTCGGGCGGCGGATGCAGCGGAGGACGGAGCCGGATCCGCTCGGCCGCCCTCGGACACAGCCCGTCCGACCGGAGCCATCGCAGGCTCGGGAGCGCCGGCATACGATCCCGGACCTGCGTCGGGACCGGGGTCGTCGGCATCGTCGGGGAACGGCGGCTCGTCATCCAGGACGTCGCCGTCGTGCCCGGGCTCGTACCAGCCGGAGGCGGGCATGGCCTCGACGCCGGCGGGCTCTTCGTCGACCGGGAACTGCGCAACCCGAGGTTCCACCGGGGGCGCGGACGGTCCGGCGGCCGGAGAAGCGGACGGGGTCGGCGCCAGAGCGGACGAGGCCGGAGCGGACGGGGCCGGCATCGGCGCGACGGGGGTCGGCGGGGTCGACGGGACCGGTGCGGCGCCCGACGGTGCAGTAGGGTCCGGCTCGCCCTGCGGGATCGCCGCGACCGCCCACTCGGTGACGGGCGCGGTCGCCGTCGGAGCGGTGCGCTGCGTGGGCACCACGCGCTCTGCGGAAGTCGCCCCCGAGGCGGGCGCCACGCGCTCTGCGGGAGCCGCGCCTGCGGCACCGGCCTGTGGCGCCGCGGATCCGGCACCGCGTTCCTCGCGCTCGGGCGAGGTCTGGTCGGAGGGGCGCGGGGCCTTCCCGCCCTCGGCTAAGTTCCGTTCGGGGGCGGACGCCGGCAGCGGAGCAGGCAGATACTTGACCTTGACGGCGAGCTCGCCCTCGATCGCGGTGCGCAGGTGGTCGGACGGACCGCTGCCGGGGGTGGCGCCCTTGAAACGCGCCACGTCGTTCGGACCGGGGAAGCCGAGCGTGAGCACCTCGGAGGCGGCGTCGTAGGCGAGCGGCTGCACGGCGGTGACGACCAGCCAGGATCCACGGCTGAGCTTCTCGAGCCGGCCGAGCACAGCCGGCCAGGCGGCCCGGATCCGGTCGATGTCGACGGGCCCCGTCTGCGCGGGTTCCGCCACGGGGCCGGGCGAGGCCTGCGGAGTCCGGCCCGCCTCGGGGTCGTTGAGCGAGGACGGACGCGGAGCGTCCGACCGAGACGAAACGCCGGTTCCGTCGGGGGTGCCGCGTTTCGTCTCGGTCGCTTCGCGTCCTCGCTCAACGACCCCGGAAAGCGGAGTCGCTTCGCGTCCACGCTCGGAGGCCCCGGAAGGCGGAGTCGCTTCGGTCTGCCGCTCAACGACCCCGGAAGACGGAGCCGGTTCGGTCTGCCGCTCAACGACCCCGGAAGACGGAGCCGCTTCGGCAGGCCGCTCGGCGACCGCGGGGGCCGGAGTCGAGGGCGCCGCGACGGTCGCCGGCGCCGGAACGGAAGCCGCGGGCGCGGCCGCCGCGCCCCCGGCGAGCGCGGTCAGCACCCGGGCGACGAGCAGCTCGAGGTGCAGGCGCGGCGACGTCGCCCCCGACATGTCATCGAGCGCCGAGCTCACGAGGTCCGCAGCGCGGGACAGACGGGGACCGCCGAATGCCGCGGCCTGCGCCCGCATCCGGGTCAGCTCGTCCTCCGGGACGCCCCGGAGGACCGCGGAGGCCCCATCCCCGACCGCCGCGATCACGATGAGGTCTCGCAGCCGCTCCAGCAGGTCGTCGACGAAGCGGCGCGGATCCTGTCCGGTCTGCACGACACGATCGATCGCGGGGAAGGCCGCGGCGGCGTCGCCCGCGGCGAGCGCGTCGACGATCTCGTCGAGCAGCGCCGAGTGCGTGTAGCCGAGCAGCGCCACTGCGCGCTCGTAGCCGACGGCGCCGTTCTCCGAGCCGGCGATGAGCTGATCCAGCAGCGAGAGGGTGTCGCGCGGCGATCCGCCGCCGGCGCGCACGACGAGCGGCAGCACTCCCTGGGCGACCGTCACGCCCTCCTCGGCGCACAGCTTCTCGACGTACTCGAGCATCGCCGCGGGCGGGACCAGCCGGAACGGGTAGTGGTGCGTGCGCGACCGGATCGTGCCGAGCACCTTCTCCGGCTCGGTGGTCGCGAAGATGAACTTGATGTGCGGCGGCGGCTCCTCGACGAGCTTCAGCAGCGCATTGAAGCCCTGCGGCGTCACCATGTGCGCCTCGTCGAGGATGAAGATCTTGAACCGGTCGCGGCTGGGCGCGAACGTGGCCCGCTCGCGCAGATCGCGGGCGTCGTCGACGCCGTTGTGGCTGGCCGCGTCGATCTCGACGACGTCGAGGGATCCGCCGCCGTTGCGCGACAGCTCGACACAGCTCGGGCACACGCCGCACGGGGTGTCGGTGGGGCCTTCGGCGCAGTTCAGGCAGCGCGCCAGGATGCGTGCGGACGTGGTCTTCCCGCAGCCTCGCGGGCCGGAGAACAGATAGGCGTGGCCCACCCGGTCGCCGCGCAGCGCGGTCATGAGCGGATCGGTCACCTGCGACTGCCCGATCATCTCCCCGAAGTTCTCTGGCCGGTATCGGCGGTACAGGGCTGTGCTCACCCGTCAAGACTACGGTGTGCGTCGGACATCGGCGCGGGCCATCCGGAGCCGGCACCGCGGCATCCGCGGCATCGGCTCCGACGCTGCGCCGGACGGCGCACGAGAAGCTCCCGAGAACCTCTGCCGCGGCAGCCCGGACGGACGTACCCTGGAAGCGGAGGTGGAACGATGACGCAGGTGGCAGCAGGCGACCGGATCCGCATCCACGGCCGGGTGGTGGGCGGCGCGGAGCGATCCGGGGTGGTCCTCGAAGTGCGCGGCGAGCTCCTCGTCGTGCGCTACGACGACGGGCATGAGGCAGTGCTCGCACCGGGCAGTGACTGCGAGATCAGGCACGGCGAATAGGCCGAGGCAGGGAAGCACCGGCCCCGCGGTGGGCGCCGATCCCCTCGAGAGTCCCGGGGACCGGCGCCACGACGGGGACTACTCGCCCGATTCTCCGACGTAGCCGACGATGGGGATCGCGGAGGTCGTCGGAACGGTCGGCGACAGGATCGTGCCATCCTCGCGGCGTGCCTGCGAGCCGAACTCCGGACGCCCCGGGATCACCGGCCCCTGGCCCGCGAGCGGCACGGCGGCGGGCGCTGCGACCGACGCGGAGCACGCGATCCCCCGCACCGAGAACGAGACGGGGTCGCCGGAGCGCACCTCGACGAGCAGCCGGTCCGCGGTCACGGTGATCTGCAGCTGCGAGCCGTGCCACTGCAGCGGGTACGACAGCTCCGGCCAGTCCGTGGGCAGGCGCGGGTCGAAGCTGAGCTCGCCGTCGTGGTCGCGCATGCCGCCGAAGCCGCTGACGAGCGCGGTCCACACGCCGCCCGCCGAGGCCACGTGCACACCGTCGGAGGCGTTGCGGTGCAGGTCGCCCAGGTCGACGTAGATCGCATGCTCGAAGTACTCGTACGCGAGGTCCTGGTAGCCCACCTCCGCGGCGAGGATCGACTGCACGACCGCCGAGAGGGTCGAGTCGCCCGTGGTGAGCGGGTCGTAGTACTCGAAGTCGGCGAGTTTCTCCGCCTCGGTGAAGTGGTTGCCCTGCAGGAACAGCGCGAGCACGACGTCGGCCTGCTTCAGCACCTGGAACCGGTAGATCACCAGCGGGTGGAAGTGCAGCAGCAGAGGACGCTGCTCCGGCGGCGTGTTCGGCAGATCCCACACCTCGCGCTCGAGGAACAGGGAGTCCTGCGGGTGGATGCCCAGCGCGGGGCTGAACGGGATGTGCATCGCGTCGGCGGCGCGCTCCCACCGCTCCACCTCGGCGGCCTCGATGCCGAGCCGCTCCACCGCGGCGGCGTACGCCTCCGGCGCGTCCGCCGCCATCTCCCGCACCACGCGCGCGGCGAAGCGCAGGTTGTACCGGGCCATCACGTTCGTGAAGAGGTTGTCGTTCACGACCGTGGTGTACTCGTCGGGGCCGGTCACGCCGTGGATGTGGAATGTGTCCACGCCCGCGGCGGAGCGCCAGAACCCGAGCGTCGCCCACATCCGCGCGGTCTCCACGGCGATGTCCACGCCCTCGCGGTAGAGGAAGCCGTCGTCGCCAGTGGCGCGCACGTACTTGCCCAGCGCATAGCTGACATCGGCGTTGATGTGGTACTGCGCGGTGCCGGCGGCGTAGTATGCGCTGGCCTCCTCGCCGTTGATCGTGCGCCACGGGAACAGCGCCCCGCCCTCGTTGAGCTGGCCGGCGCGGCGGCGCGCGGCCGGCAGCATGTGCACGCGGCAGCGCAGCGCGTTGCGCGCGAACGCCGGCGACGTGTAGGTGAGGAACGGCAGCACGTACACCTCGGTGTCCCAGAAGTAGTGTCCGCCGTAGCCGGATCCCGACACGCCCTTCGCCGAGACGCCCGCCCCGTCCGCGCGCGCGGACGCCTGCGCGATCTGGAACAGGCACCAGCGGGTCGCCTGCTGCAGGTCGTCGTGTCCGGCGATGCGCACGTCGCTGCGCTCCCAGAACGCGGTCAGCCACTCCGCCTGCTTGGCGAACTGCGCCTCGGCCCCTTCCGCCGCGGCCCGGTCGAGCGTGCGCCGGCAGCGGTCGATGAGCTCGCGCGCGGGCACGCCGCGGGAGGTGTGGTAGCTGACGAGCTTCGTCACGCGCGTGGGCACGCCGGCCTTCGCCTGCACCCGGAACACGTTCTTCGCGATGTCGGGCTCCACGAGCTGCCGCGCGGTGTAGTCGTTCTCGGTCTCGACCAGGTGGTCGGCGACCACGGCGAGCGTCATGCCGGAGTTCGCGACGCGGTACGCGAGGGCCGAGCGCCCGCCGTCCTGCCAGTACTCGGCGGGCTGCAGCACGCGGTCGCCGATCCGCTCCGCCTTGCGCGGGTCGAAGCCGGCCTTCTCCCCCGGGGATCCCGCCGCCATCGACGGCACTCCGCCGTAGACGTCCTCGCCGTCCTGCCGGTTCAGCAGCTGGCACGAGATGGTCACGGGGGCGTCGGAGTTCTCCACCGTGACCTCGAGCCGCAGCACCGCGAGGTGGCGCTCGACGAAGGAGACGACGCGCTCGTCGCGGATCCGCACCCGCTTGCCCGACGGCGTCTCCCACAGCACGTCGCGCCTCAGGATCCCGGTGCGGAAATCGAGCTCGCGCCGGTACTCGCGCACGTCGGCCTCATCGAAGCTCAGCGGCTCGTCGTCGACGTACACCCGCATCACCTTGGCGTCGGGGGCGTTCACGATCGTCTGGCCCACCTCGGCGAAGCCGAAGGCCTGTTCGGCGTGGCGGATCTTCCAGGTCTCATGGAGACCGTTGATGAACGTGCCGTGCTCGAGGGCGCCCCGTCCCTCGATGTGGTTGCCGCGCAGCCCGAGATATCCGTTGCCGAGCCCCATGAGCGTCTCCGAGACGCCGGGGTTCGCATGCGGATAGGACGTCTCGACCAGACGCCAGGGGTCGACGGGGAAGAGGTCGCGATCGATCATGCCGTGCTCTCCGTGTGGGGGATCGGGGTCAGCGGGCCGCTGCCGGCTGACGGAAGGACGGATGCGGGTTTCGAGGCCCTCGGCCGGGACTCTCGCATCAGGACAGGAAGCGGGCGAGGTCGTCGACGACGACGGTCGCCCCGTTCGCGATGAGGGATTCGGATCCGGCTCCGCGGTCGACGCCGACGACCGTTCCGTAGCCGGCCGCCGCAGCCGAGGCGACACCGCTCGTGGCGTCCTCCACGGCGACGGCGGAGGCCGCGTCGACGCCGATCCGCTCGGCGCCCACGCGGAACACGTCGGGCGCGGGCTTGGACGCGAGGTGCTCGCGCTCGGCGACGACGCCGTCGACGACGACCGTGAAGAAGTCGCGGATCCCGGCGGTGGCCAGCACCTCCTCCGCGTTCTTGGAGCTGGAGACCACGGCCATCGGCACCCCGGCCGCGCGGAGCTCCTCGAGCAGGGCCAGGGATCCCGGATACGGGGCGATGCCGTCGCGGCGCAGCGCCTCCGAGAACGCCACGTTCTTGCGGTTGCCGACGCCGCAGACGGTGTCGGCCTCGGGGTCGTCGTCGACGGAGCCCCAGGGGATCTCGACGTTGCGGCTGCGCAGCAGGCTCGCCACGCCGTCGTATCGCTTCTTGCCGTCGACGTACGCGAAGTAGTCGTCGTCGGTGTAGTCGGGGGCGATGCCCCACATCGTGAACACCTCGTCGAACACGGCCTTCCAGGCGCGCATGTGCACCTCGGCGGTCGGCGTCAGCACGCCGTCGAGATCGAACAGCACGGCGGCGGCGCTGTGCAGATCGGGGAGCGCGGCGGGGGTGTCGGGCACGGCGGAGCCTCCGGGCGGCTGAGAACGGGATCGGTCGGATCGGCACGTCTGGGTGCCACGCGATCAAGGCTAGTGGGACCAAGGCACGCCTGGATAGACGTAAAGCGGGTCGGATCCGCGCGTGTTCCCCGGCGCGGAAGCACCGGGGCCGGACCGCACCCGCCAACTGCAGGAGGGTGTCTGCCAACTGCAGGAGCGACCGCTTCTGACCGGCTCGAGACCCCCGACACCATGCAGGATCCACGGGAGGCCTCCTGCATACGGCGGAGGCGCTCCTGCATACGGCGGGGATAGCACCGGGCCGGGGTCCGGCTCGACGTGCCGGGGCAAAGAAAAGACCCTCCGCGCACCCGACAGAGCCCGGTTACCCTTGCTGCGTTTCCGCCCTGGGGGAGTTGGCCTGGGTGCCGCCACGCGGAGAGCCGCCGTCCAGTCTACCCGAGGTCGCGGGCGGCCGAGACCGGGTCCCCCGCCCCGGACCGGATGCACGCCGTGTGCGGGGCTCGCGACGATGGGCCGGCCACGGCACCCCGCCGCGGCCGGCCCGTCCCTCCGGTCGTGCCTCCCGCACCGCCTGGTCGTGTGCGGTGCGGCGCTCGAATGCGAACGGACCACATGGAATCGACGCGAAGCACCGAGCTGCCCGTCCCCGCCCCGGGTTACGATCAAGACGCGGGCGTACCGCGGCGCCCGGCGAGAGGGACGCATGCACGCCACGAACACCGACGTCACCACGATCATCAGCCCCGACGCGACCTCCCGGGAGACCGCCGGGATCGATGCCGCCGAGTTCGCGCGGCAGACCGCGGCGATCCTGAGCTCCATCACCGAGGTCATCGACGGCAAGGCCGACGCGGTCCGCAGCGCTCTCGTCTGTCTGCTGGCCGAGGGGCACCTGCTCGTGGAGGACGTGCCAGGAGTCGGCAAGACCATGCTCGCCCGCGCCCTGGCAGCGAGCATCGAAGCCACCGTGCGACGCATCCAGTTCACCCCGGATCTGCTCCCGGGGGACGTGACGGGGGTCAGCGTCTACAACCCCGTCGCGCAGGAGTTCGAGTTCAAGCCCGGCGCGGTGTTCGCGCACATCGTGATCGCCGACGAGATCAACCGCTCCTCGCCGAAGACCCAGTCGGCGCTGCTGGAGGCCATGGAAGAGCACCAGGTCACGGTCGACGGGCGCTCGCGGCCTCTGCCGGATCCGTTCCTCGTCGTCGCCACCCAGAACCCCCTGGAGATGGAGGGCACCTACGCCCTGCCCGAGGCGCAGCGCGACCGGTTCATGATGCGGATCTCGATGGGTTACCCGGACGCGGCGGCCGAGACGCTCATGCTCCGCCAGCGGGACATCCGCAACCCCCTCGACGCCATCCGCCCGGTGCTGGCCGCGACCGACGTGCGGGCGCTGATCGCGTGGGCCCGCGCGGTGCACGTGGCCCCCGCGCTCGAGGAGTACGCCGTGGCGCTGTCGCAGGCCACCCGCACCGACCCGAATCTGCACCTCGGGGCGAGCCCTCGGGCGACCCTGCAGCTCGTGCGCGCGGCCAAGGTGCAGGCGGCGCTGGACGAGCGCGACTACGTGGTTCCGGACGATCTCACCTCGCTGCTGCCGGCCGTGTTCGCGCACCGGCTCATCCCCGCCCGAGGGCTGCACCGGGCCGGCGCCCGCCCGATCGAGGCCGCACTGGAGGGCATCGTGCGGCGCATCCCGGTGCCGGTGGGCCTGCCGCGGTGATGCGACAGTCTGCGCCCAGGGCGCCGGATTCCGCCGCTGCCGGCCGGTCATCCGGCAGCGGCGCGCGGACCCGGCGGGAGCGCCGGCGCCGCGCCGCAGACGACCCCGGCCGGCACCTGACCGGCCGGGGTGTGAGCACCCTGCTGGTCGGGATCCTCCTGGTGATCGGCGCGAACGTGCTCGGTGTGCCCGTGCTCCTGTACGCCGCCGCGCTGCTGTTCGCGATGCTGGTCCTCGCGGCGCTGTTCCTGTTCGCGCCGCGCCGTCGGGTGCGGGTCAGCCGCACGATCGCCGCGGACCTGCTCACGGTCGGCGACGACGCCGCCGTGCAGGTGCGCGTGGATCTGCGCACCGTGGTGCGCGCGCCCGCCGGGCGCTGGCACGACCTCCTGCCCCCGGCGGTGCACGGATCCGCCACGGGGGAGTTCCCGGCCGACGACGTGGCGAGCATGCCCGGCGGCGTCACCATGACGATGACCTACCCCGTCTCGGGGGCGCGCCGCGGTCTCGCGTCCCTCGGCCCGCTGCAGCTGAGCACCGCGGATCCCTTCGGCCTGTTCCGCCGCACCGACGAGCTGGGGGATGTGACCCCGATCACGATCGTGCCCCCGGTGCTGCCGCTGCCACGGTCGGCCGGCCGCACCGGGCGCGCGGGCGGCACCGCGCAGACGTCGTCGCATCGCCTCGGCCAGGGGGCGGACAACCTCTCCCCGCGCCGATACGTGCCGGGCGACTCGATGCGCCGCATCCACTGGCGCGCCACCGCGCACCGCGGCGACCTGATGGTGCGCCAGGAGGAGCAGGAGTCCAGCCCCGACGCCCTCGTGATCCTGGATCGGGCAGGCGCCCGCTGGACCACGGCCGACGGCATGACGGACTTCGACGGGTTCGACCGCGCCGTGACGGCGTGCGCCTCGATCGCCGTCCACCTGGTGGACCAGGGATTCGCGGTGGATGTGGTCGATGCGACCGGGGTTCCGATCGGCCTGCTGCGCGGGGCCGAGGACGAGCGCGAGGGCCTGCTGGTGTCGCTTGCGGGCACGGCGCCGCGCTCCGGCGAGCGCGACAGAGGCCTGCCCGCCTCGAGCGAGGGGCACGCCGTCGGTCCGCTGGTCATGATCACCGGCGCGATCGACGCCGCCGACGCCGCTGCGCTCCCGCACGGCGGCGCCGGCACCCCGATCCTCATCGCCACCGCCCCGGCCGCGGGCGCGCTGGGCGCGGCCGAGCTGATGGGCTGGCGCACCGCGGCACTCGGCGACGACCCCGCCGACGCCTGGGCCGACGCCGGGGCGGCCGAGCCCGGATCCGCCTCCGCCGACGCAGCGGAGGCGTCGAGCGCGGCGGGCGCCTCGCCGGAGGCCGCGCATGCCCGCTGACCACAGCGCCCACGGCGGCCCGCCGCGGTCGCACAGCCGCGGTCCGGTGGCGGCAGCTCTGCTGACCGCCCTCGGCCTGATCGTGGCGGTGTGGCCGCTGACCGGCGTGCTCCGGCCCGGGCAGTGGGGTGCGGGGGCGACGACGACCGGGGCCGCCGTGGTAGCGGCGGGGTTCGCGGTGCGAGTCCTGGCCCGCCGCTCGCCTGCCTGGCTGGCCATCCCCGCGGTCTCCGTCGTGCAGCTGGGCGCCGGAGCCGTCGCGCTCACCGTGTTCGCCGCCGGCCGGCTCGGTCGCGGATGGGTGCTGCCGTCGCCCGAGGCGTGGCATGCGATCGACATGCTGATGTCCGCCGCGGTGCAGGAGATCCGTGGCGGCGTCGCGCCGCTCGCGGACACGCCGGCGCTCGCCGTGGCCGTGGCGGGCGGGACCGGCCTCATCGCCGTGGTGCTCGATCTCGTGCTGGTCGCGCTGCGGGCGCCCCTCATCGCCGCGGTCCTGGTCACGGCGCTCGGCGTGGTGCCCTCGGTGGTGGTGCACGACGGTGCGGACCCGATGTGGTTCATCGCCCTCGCGATCGTGTTCCTGCTCTTCCTGTACGTGCGGTTCGCTCCGCCCGGATCCGCCCGTGCCTCCGCCGACGTCCCTCCCGGGGCCGCCGCCGCGCCGGGTGACCACGCCGTCCCGCCGCGCGGGCGCCGCGGTGCGCCGCTGCGCACCCGCCGGCTGCCGGCGGTCGTCATCGGGGTGCTCTCGGTGCTCGCCGCCCTCATCGTCTCGCCGCTGCTGCCGCTGTCCGCCTCCGGGCTCAGCGTCGGCGGCGGGAGCAGCACGCTGAACGCCACGCTGTCCCTGGGGCAGGACCTGCGCCGCCCCTCCCCCGTGACCGCGCTGACCCTGATCACCGAGGACGGCACCCCTCCGTATCTGCGCATCGCGACCCTTACCCGCTTCGACGGCTCCACCTGGCGACCCGACCAGCCCCCCACCGTGCCGCTCGCGCGGGGTTTCGGCGAGGTCACCGCGCCCGAGGGCGTCGCGGCGCACAAGACCAAGGTCACGATCCGCACCGCGGGGATCTCCGGCTCCTGGCTGCCGGTGCCGTATCAGGCCACCGCGGTGCGCGGCGAGAAGGGCATCTGGAACGCCGCCGCCGACAACCGCACGGTGATCGCGGCGAACGCCGACGCCGCGGATCAGAACTACACGATCGACACCGAGACGCTCACCCCGACGCTCGACCAGATCCGCGCCGCCACCTCGTCCGGCGCCGACGCCCCCGCGGATCTGCGCGCGCTGCCGGCGGACATGCCCGCGGTCATCGCGCAGAACGCCCGGGAGGTGGCCGGCGACGCCGGCAACGACTACGACCGGCTCATCGCGCTGCAGACCTGGTTCCGCGCCGGATTCCGATACTCGCTGCAGACCCCGGTGGAGGACGGCTTCGATGGGACGAACGTCGACGCGGTGGCACGCTTCCTCACGGTGCGGGAGGGGTACTGCGTGCATTTCGCAGGGGCGTTCGCGCTCATGGCGCGCTCGCTGGGCATGCCGACCCGGATCGTCGTCGGATACCTGCCCGGCACGTCCACCGACCGGCGGTCGGACGACGGGCGGGTCGTGTACGAGGTGTCCACCGACCAGCTGCACTCCTGGCCGGAGGTGTACTTCGCGGGGATCGGCTGGGTGCCGTTCGAGCCGACCGCGACCCGCGGCGTGCCGACGGCGTTCTCCGCGAGCACGGGCGACGGCGGCGACAGCGGCGGCGACGCCACACCCTCGCTCGGAGCGACGCCGCAGCCCGCCTCGTCCGGCGCGGCGAAGGATCCGAAGAACCTCGATGTGCCGGGACCCGGCGCGTCCGGCGCGGCGTCGCCGAGCGCGCTGCAGGCGATGCCGGTGCTGTGGACGATCCTCGGCGTGGTCGTGGTGCTGCTGATCCCCGCAGTGATCCGGCGCCTGCAGGCGGCCCGCCGCCGTGCCGCCGCCGCCCGGGGCGATGCGGAGGCCGCCTGGACCGAGCTGCGCGCGACTCTGCAGGATCTGGGGCTGCCCGCCCCGAACGCGGAGTCGCCGCGTGCGCGCGGAGAGCGCCTGGTCCGCGAGCGCGGGGTGGACGCCGCCGCGATGGAGTCGCTGGTGCACGCCATCGAGCGCGCCAGCTACGCGCGGCCGGGATCCGATGCGGCGGGATCCGATGCGGCGGCGGCCGATCTGCGTCCGGCGCTGGATGCGATCCGTGCCGAGCTGCGCGAGCACGTGTCCCGCAGCAACCGGATCGCCGGTGTGCTCGCGCCGCGCTCCCTGCTCGGCACGGGGCTGCTCGCCGCTTCGACGCCCTGACGCGGGAGGGAGCACGCCGTCCGGGATTCGGCACGCCCCGCCGCGACCGCCGAGTGCCCCGACGGCGACCGTCAGACGATCGTGCCGCCGTTCAACGGATCAGGATCCTTCCGCCGACTGCGAGATCCCCTGTTCTGCGGTCGCACCGGATCCTGTCCCGTCGTGGTCGGCGAGGCGAGGACGGCGGACGATCCGGGACGGACCGGATCCGCGTCTCCTCGCCGCCGGTGCCACCAGCGCAGCAGGTGATCGATGCCGAACCCGACGATGACGGCGAACACCACGGCGATGCCGACGCCCAGCAGCGGGTTGTCGTGCACCCACCGGCCGGCGAGCAGACCGATGCCGAGCGCGTAGGCGACCCAGGTGATGCACGCGAACAGGTCGTAGACGAAGAACCGGCGGTGCGGGAACCCGGTCTGGCCCGCGACGTAGTTCACGGCGACCCGGCCCCAGGGGATGTACCGCGCGGTGAAGATCAGCGCGGCGCCGCGCTTGTCGAGCTCATACCTCGCCCACTCGAACATCTTGTGCACCCGCGGCCGGCGCATCCACGCCCAGCGCTCGGTGCCGATCGCGCGACCGAGCAGGTACGCCATGTTGTCGCCGGCGACCGCGCCGGCCAGCCCGACCAGACCGAGCATCACGAGATTCGGCTCGCCGCTCTGCAGCGACAGCGCAGCCAGCGCGACGAGGGCCGTCTCGCTGGGCAGGATCGTGGCGAACCCGTCGATGAAGAAGAACACCAGCAGCACGGGGAACAGCCAGAGCTGTCCCGCCGCATGCAGCAGCCAGCCGTTCAGCAGATCCATGCCCTCCACGCTACGGCGCGCGGGAGCGGCCGTCGTCATCCCGGAGAGTGATGTTCCCGACTGTTCACCGCGCACGCGGGTCCGGTGCCCGGCCGCCCTCTCGCCGACGCAGCCCGAGGTCGCCGGCCCGGCGGTGCCGTCGCGGGCCCGCGGTCAGCCTGCGGTCGCCGCGTGCTCCGCGCACGGCACAGCCACGCAGGTCGCGCACACCACGTCCTGATGCCGGCACGACGGATCGGGGCAGTTCGCCGTGCGGTTCGTCGCCGCCCCGCATCCCGCGCACACCCCGATGACCGCCGCGTGGTCGGAGAAGTCCACGGATCCGCGCCCGTCGAACACGTACAGGGATCCGTCCCATAGCCCGTCGTCACCGAACCGCTCGCCGTAACGGACGATCCCGCCCTCCAGCTGGTACACCTCGCCGAAGCCGCGGGCCGTCATCAGGCTGGACAGCACCTCGCAACGGATCCCGCCGGTGCAGTATGTGACGACCGGCCGGCCCTTGAGGTCGTCGTAGGCGCCCGAGTCGAGCAGCCCCACGAAGTCGCGCGTGCTCTCCACCTCCGGCACGACCGCGCCGCGGAACCGGCCGATCTCCGCCTCCAGCGCGTTGCGGCCGTCGAAGAACACCACCTCGTCGCCGCGCTCCGCGACGAGCTCGTGCAGGGCATCGGGGCTCAGCCGCGTTCCGCCGCCCACCACACCGTGCTCGTCGACCTGCAGCTCCCCCGGGGCGCCGAACGAGACGATCTCGTCGCGGACCTTCACGCTGAGCTTGGGGAAGTCCGCGCTGCGCCCGTCGGCGTCGACCGCGGTGCCCTCGCTCCACTTCACGTCCGCGTCGCGGAACGGCGCGTAGGAGCGGAACGAGCGCAGCCACTTCTTCACCGCGGGCAGGTCGCCGCCGAGCGTGCCGTTGATGCCGTGCGTCGAGATCAGGATCCGCCCCCGCAGGTGCAGCGCCTCGCACAGGTCGCGCTGCCAGAGCCGGATCGCCTCCGGATCCGGCAACGGCGCGAAGGCGTAGAACAGCACGATCTTCGGGGTGGGCACCCAGCGATCCTAGTTCGGCCGACGGGCGGCCGCCGCGCCCAGGCCCCGCGCCGGGCTCTGCGGCGCGGCCGCACCGCTCCGCGGCGCGGGTCCGCAGGGACGGCCTGCGGACGACCTCAGCCCTCGGGGGCCGTCCGGGAGCGCCGGCGCGCCCAGGCCCCGGCCGACTCGCTGGACAGCGCGAGCAGCGCGAGGCACTGCAGCGAGGCGCCGAGGAGCGTGCCGTTGAGGCCGAGCGTCGCCGTGCCGTCGAGGTAGTCGATCGCGGTGGAGAGCACGCCGATCGCGAGCAGCACCATCAGGATCGCCCGGGAGCGCCGTCCGCGTCGCAGCACGAACCAGGCCATCAGGACCTGTGCGAGCGCGATGAGCACGCCGAATCCGAGGAACGCGATCAACACGGCCGCCTCGGGCGCCTGGCCGGATGAGAACAGCGCTCGCACATCCGGGTCGGCCGCGGCCCCGATGGTCAGACCGAGCACATCCACGATCGCTCCGATCACGACGACGCCCACCGCGAAGAACGTCGACAGCGGCGCCCGCCGCATCGACCGCTCGGCCGTGGTGCGCAGCGATTCACCGCGCCCCTCCGTCGGCAGGCTCTCACCCGCACCCGTACCCGCATTCGCATCCGCATCCGCATCCGCATCCGCATCGAAGAGATCGCCGGCCGCCTGATCCTCCTCACCCGGAGCCGTGCGCACGCCGGACACGTCCAGGATCGGCAGGTCGCCGTCGGTGATGAAGCGGTCGCCGCCGCCGTTGCGGGAGTGGTAGCCGGTGGTGAAATCGTGCAGGAGCCGTACGCGCACCGCGGGGTCCGCCTCCCGCGCGCTCTGCACCACGAAGTCGCGCTCGACGTCGGTGTTCTCGTCGATGCGGTGGGTGACCTGCAGGGTGAACAGGCTGAGTCCCACGTCGGTGTCGTAGGTGCCGGCTCCGAGCCAGTCCGTCTCGGCGCCGCCGGGCAGCAGCCAGCCCGGCGGGCAGTGCCAGAACCGCACGTGGTGACGCTGCTTGGGGTTGCCCGCCACCTCCTGCTGGTATGCGACGTCATGCCGGCGGCCGAAAAGCATGAGCGGCGACACCGGCGCCGTGGGATAGCTGCGCCGGGTGAGCGTCGATGCGATGATCCCCCACGTCGAGGCGGCCGTGATCTCGTCCGCACGGTGCCAGCCGGCCCTGGTCATCACCTCGTCGAGCTGCGCCGCGGTGCCGTCGACGCCGAGATTGACCGGATCCCCGAGCAGGCCGTCGCCGGTGCGCGTGCGCCCGAAGAAGTAGTCCGGCACGTAGAGGTCGCTGAGCAGCCGATGCAGCCGCGGCAGCACCAGGTACGCCATGATCGCCCAGACCGGGACGAACAGCAGCAGCGCCCACGGCGAGCGGACGCCCTCGATCGAGATGATCCCGGCGAGCCAGACCGCAGAGGCCGTGCCGATCAGGAACGCGATCCGGTCGAACACCGTCGAGGACGGCAGCGGCTGCTGCATCTGCAGCGCCCAGCGGCGCCTCGACGGATGCTGCTCGGCGGTGCTCGCCGGATCCGTCGGATCCGGGCGGGCGGGCTCGGTGCCGGTCACGGGTGCGCCCTCCTTCGCGGTCGTTCTCATCCTGGCACGGCGGTCCGTCACGTGCCCCGCCGCCCCGAGGTCCGCACCCCGCCGTCCCCGGGGTCCGCGCTCCGGCGTCTCTGGGAGCGCCCGGATGCGGTCAGGACCACCCCGTCGCATCGGATAAGATGATCAGGTTGTCTTCCTGGTGACGTGTCCGAGCGGCCGAAGGAGCACGCTTGGAAAGCGTGTGTTGTGCAAGCAACCGCGGGTTCGAATCCCGCCGTCACCGCCAGGCCGAAGGCCCCGACTCCCTAAGAAAACACTGGGGATGCGGGGCCTTCGTCATGTTTCGGACGCGTCCCGTGGCAACACTTTGACAACAACCCCTGCACGGCGTGCCTGATCGAGGGCTGTCGCAACGCTGTCGAGGTCGTCGTCGAAGAGGTCAGCGTAGCTGTCGAGGGTCATGCTCGCCGAGGCATGCCCGAGCATGCGCTGCACAGCCTTGACGTTCGCGCCGGCGCTGATCGCGAGCGATGCCGCCGTGTGCCGCAGGTCGTGCGGTGTAACGCGCGGCATCCGTACCGGCTCTTCCCCGCCTCGAGCCTTCGCCGCGGCCGCAGCGGTCTCCTCACGCTCGAGGATCCGGTTCACGGCGCCGGCGAACCAGCCGCGCTTGCTGTTCGGCAGCCGCATGTGGATCCGCCCGTCGCCGAACAGCAGCTCATCACGGCTCTTGCCCTCGCAGAGCTTCGCGATCGGCAGCGCAAGGAACTCCGGGTACGGCACCGAGCGCGTCTCGTCCGTCTTCGGTGTGCCGACGTGGATCAGCCCGCCGACCAGCACCGCGTTCTCCTCGACGTTCACCCGGCGGCGCAGCGCGTCGACGTGCCGCACACGCAGCCCTGTCGCCTCGCCCCACCCGAGGCCCGTGTACGCGAGGAAGAGCACGAGCTCAGGGTGTGCGGACTCCTCCGCGAGCGTCTGCACCTGTTCGTGCGTGAGGTAGGGCTTCGACTTCGGCACCTTGCGGGCAGAGCGACGCCTCGCGCGACATCCCGGCTCACCCGCCTGTCCTTGACCGCGACGTCGAGCACCGCAGCGAGCACCCCGTAGGCGCGAAGCACGATCGTCGCCGACTTCGCCTGTGCGAGCTCGGACACCCAGTCCTGCACCTCTGAGTGCCGCACTCCCCCGACCTGCCGCGCGCCCCACGTCGGATTGACGTGCGTCTCCCAGGCGCCCTTGAGCGCCTGGTAGCTCGACGGCTTCATGACCGCTTCACGAGCCCGCAGCCAGCCCGTCGCGATCGATGCCACGTCCTCACGAGCATCGGCAGGGTTGACGTGGTCCCCCTTCGCCTTGCCGAGCTCGACCTCCGCGAGCCGCAGCTCAGCGTCACGCCGGCGAGTGAAGCCGCGCTCCGAGGTCTGCTTGTGATCGGGACGCCGGTAGACGATCCGGTACAGGCGCTTGCCGGCCTTCGTCTCGTAGGCGATCACGCTACCCATTCCGCGCCTCGCCGATCTCCACCACAAGCTGACGAGTGACAGCTCCACGCGCCTGTGCTGATCCGCCGTCCGCTGTTCTCGAGCTCGACTCCTCATCGAGTGAGTGTCCCCAGAGGCGCATCGACCACGCGGCCACGGACCAGGGCGAGAGCCCCAATCGCTTCGCCGCCCGCTGCTCAGCCAGCGTCGGCTCATGCCATCTTGTCGATGGTTTCGAAATCAACGTCGTCCGGCAGCTCCGCTGCGAGTCGAGCAGCTGCAACTCTGGCACCTTCGACGGCAGCAGCAAACGCCTCATGATGCCCATCGAAGTCAGACGGCGCCATCGTCTGTCGCCGGAGGAGTCCCGGGCGCTGCGTAGCGGTCTGCGTGGTCCGTCGATCAGCATCGGTGAGATCAACAACCCGGCGCCTGAACCGGCGTCTGTGTCGGTGCGGCGGGCGATGGCGAAGGCCGCATACCTGGGCCTCGACGGACTCGGGGAGTGACATGACGACGGATATCACGTTCTCGATCGACGGTGTGTCGTTGAGCGGAAGGTGAACAACGTGCGCACCGTCGATCGCGACGACCCGAACGTCATCACCCCAGCGGCCTAGGCCGTCCTGGCGCCCGTTCGCTCAGCTAGAACGACAATCGAAGCTAGGTGGCGTCGTTCCAACTTCGAGTCGAAAGGCTGTTCGGTACGGGCAATCGCGACACGCGCCTGTGACCTGATCGTTACCAATGAACTACGTCCAGAATTTGCCTCGCCCCCTGTACAGGATGCTAATTTTGGGTCATAGCTCCCCACCGTCCTCCGGGCCTGGTGGGGCTTTTTCTTACCTGGGGGGCAGATGGCAACGGCGCATCTCTTCATTGACTACCAGAACTTGCACCTGTCTGCGCATGAGTGTTTCGAACGTGAGATGCCCATCCACCACTCACTAATCCATCCCGGCCTGTTCGCCGACGAGGTGCAGCGAGTACGCAACAGCCTTGTGCACACCCCCGTCACGATCGAGAAGATCCACGTCTACCGTGGCCAGCCGAGCAGCGAGCGCGAAGTGGAATCGGCCGCGCGAAACAAGTCACAGGCGGCCTTCTGGGAGCGTGACCGTCGCGTCAAGGTGCACTCGCGGACCCTGCGCTACCCACCTGACTGGCCTGACACGCATTCCAGGGAGAAGGGTGTCGATGTGATGCTCGCCGTGACCCTCGTCCGCGCGTCAATTGAGAAGTGGGCTGACGTGCTTATCCTCGCGTCACGCGACACCGACCTTCTCCCTGCGCTCGAAGCCGCTCGCGACATCGATGGATCCATCGTCGAAGTTGCGGGCTGGCGAGCGAAGAGCCGGCTGCGGATCCCCCATGTGCGCCTTTGGGCGACGGGCCTTGAGTTCGATGACTACCAGCGATGTCGAGACACGCGGCCGTACTAGCCAAACGACGAATCCGCCCCCGCCTCTCCGAGGAGAACCGGGGGCGGTTCACGTAAGTGCCGTAGCCTCTGATGCTCACCGCTTAGTTCCGGCGTCGACTCCGACGCCTCGACAGCACGGCGCCGGTAACGAGCAGTCCGAGCACCAGCAGCCACGGCCACGGGTTCACCAGGAAGGCCTTCCAGTAGATGCTGAGCGTCACTGGGATGGCCTGCAAGAACGGGCCGAGGAAGTCGACGGAGTCCATGGCGCGGATCTTTCCACCAGGAGCGGACATCCGGCAAGTACGACGCCGAGTCCTAGTAGTACTTGGTTAGGTCTTGTTAATGGTCGTGGGGACTGTTAACCTGCCGGCGTGCGGACGGATGAGATCGAGCGGATGCGGGCGGAGCTGGACGAGTTCGTCGGTGAGGTGTTCGCGT